>JGI24702J35022_10000296_pt1 | contig 29257 bp, 20 predicted proteins | sample TergutTh196P4_FD_35022 | JGI IMG/M metagenome (IMG submission 35022)
GTTGTGAATTGGTTGGGTTGTTGTCATGTTATTATTTGTTTTTGGGGGATTTTAAAAGGAGACAGGGCTCTGTATTTAAAGAGTAGGAGCCTCGAGCGGGCCTTGCTCCCGCGGCCTGCTGCTTACAAGGCAGCCGCTCTACTGGGCTGAGCTATCGAGGCACTGCAAACATTTTTGCAACATTAAATAAAAACCTAACTCAAATAAAAGTTGCTGCTAACATCAATGGATTTAACAAAATTGGTATGAGTACAAGATTTTTTGTTTTTTGGTATTTGATGTTTTTTTATTGATTATTTCTGGAAAATTATTTTTGACATATTTTGGTGGGGCTAATTTTTTTGTTTATGTTTTGGTAGTGTTTAAAAATTTGACGCGATTGGTTGTGGTGGTTGGTAAGTGTGTGTATGTTTTGGTTTGTTTTCTATAGCGTACGTTTTTATGTTATTTTAATGAAGGTTTTTACTTTGTTTGGTTGTGGTACTTGATTTTTGGGTGTATAGTGGAATAGCTCAAGTTTTGTACCAGAACTATGTACATATGGATTTTTATGAATTGTTTAAACATAATTTTTAAGCTATTCAACTATATTTTAACATTTAAACTAATCAACTTTTTTGTATTGTTCAGTGTTTATAGTAATGTGTAATCAATTTTTCGACAAATCGTTTTTGGTCTACAGGTAAAAATATTGTTATGTGATTAATCTGATGGGATGTTGTGCCAAAATATGTGTGTTTGTTTTAAATGGTGTAGACTTTAAACTACTATGTATGTTATCGAAGCTTTGTTGATAGGTGAAATTAAAACGGGTGGTTTTAGGTTAATTTGTTTTTATGTGTATACTGTATTAATCGTTTGTTTTTTTGTGAATTAGTAAAATAGTTTATTTTGAATGTGTTGTAAAGTGTTTATTATTGATGAGTTTTTGGTTTTATGGCGCGTAAAAGGTTTTGCCCCGAAATAGTAAATCTGAAACGATAACCTTATATTGCTGATATTCGCTTCTAATGCAATTCAGCAATTATGGATGAACCATAAGTTTGCTAATTAATAGATGCAACTCCCCATGTGATGCATGTGGAGTGAAGGGTGTGACAAGAGCCCACATTAGTCGAAAATGTGTACGCTCACAATGGCACCATGCATAGGTCAACAATACGACGCGCAACACAACAAAATAAAATATATGTAGTAAATACGTATGTGGAGAAAACAAATTTAGGTTTTCACCAAACGCCAAACAAACACTACCATTGGCCTGAACATGTTACGCTGTCTGGAGGATGGCTCGGCTTGAGAGCCGAAGAAGGGCGCGGCAAGCCGCGATACCGCCTCGGGTAAGCGCAAGCAGCTTTAGAACCGAGGATACCTGAATGGGACTTCCTAGTAATGTTCCTTTATGGAACGGGAACTCCCCGAACGGAAGCATCTTAGTAGGGGAAGGAAAAGAAACCAAATACGGGATTCCCTTAGTAGCAGCGAGCGAAATGGGAAAAGTCCAAACCGAATCCCACGGGAAACCTGTGGGAGATGTAGAGTTAAGGACTTGGATTCTTCTAAACTGTTGAAGTTGAAATGACCTGAAAAGGTCTGCCATAGAGGGTGATAGCCCCGTAAACGTAAAGCAGCATGAATTATGTCCAAAGTTCCAGACTACTGTACCCTGGCTTGGGTGCAGAAAGTTGGGAGTCACCAACTTCCAAGACTAAATACGACTCAAGACCGATAGCGCACTAGTACGGTGACGGAAAACTGAAAAGTACCCCGAAATGGGGGTGAAAAGTGCCTGAAACCAGACAGTAACAGACGTGTGTGGCCCGAAAGAGTAGACCCTTTCTGAAGGAAACCGTTGTAAAGCGGCAGTACGAAGGAAGGCGATCAGGGTTACACGTTCCGTCTAGAAACACGGGCCGGGGAGTTTATTGCTATGGCAAGCCTAAGGATGTAAAGTCCGTAAGCACAGGGAAACCGATATGCGCGCAACTCCGTAAGGAGTGAGGCGCAAGGTCTGAAAATGCCTGGAGTCATAGCAATACATACTAGAAACCAGACGATCTAGCCCTGGGCAGGGCGAAGCTAGGCGAAAGCCTAGTGGAGGCTCGAAAGGGTTCTGACGTGCAATTCGTTCCCCAGACCTGGGGCTAGGGGCTAAAGACCAATCTAGTCTGGTGATAGCTAGTTCCTTCCGAAGTGGGCCTGAGCCCAGTCCTGAGCGAGGCAGCTGGTGGGGTAGAGCACTGATTGGGAAACAAGGACTCGAAAGAGTCCACTTTCCTTTCAAACTACGAATCCACCCGCACTTAAGACCTCAGGAGACGGGTTAGTGGGGGTAAGCTCCACGACCGAGAGGGGGACAACCCAGACTAAGGTTAAGGTCCCCAAATGCTGGCTAAATGTCAAACCAAAGAGCGTCGTCAGCCTCAGACAGCGGGGAGGTATGCTTAGAAGCAGCCATCCTTTAAAGAAAGCGTAACAGCTCACCCGCCGAGGCTGACGGCCTCGAAAATTGACGGGGCTAAGCCAGCTACCGATACCTTAGAACGCAGCTTTGGCTGCGCTGGTAGGAAGGCGTCCTAGTTGGGCAGAAGCTGGGCTGTGAGGTCCAGTGGACCGATTAGGATTGCGGATCCCGGTGGTAGTAACAGCAAAGAGAAGTGAGAATCTTCTCCGCCGAAGGGGCCAGGGTTCCCCGGCAACGATCGTCAGCCGGGGGTAAGTCGATCCTAAGGCATAACTTAACCGATTATGTCGAAAAAGGGAATCCGGCTAAAATTCCGGAACCATGGAGGTACGTGCGGTAACGCAAGCTTAGTGTTGACGCTTCGGGGTAAACTGAGCAAGGTCTTCGCCTTGTTTAACTTTATAAACCTGGGGAGTGCCGTAATGGTGAGAACCAGGCGAAATTGGGAATAGCCATCCGTTTTAGGAAGGTTCAGTTGATCTCTGGAGCCACTGAAAAACACATTAAGAAGGATCCTCTATGATCGTACCTAGAACCGACACAGGTGTCCCTAGGCGAGAAACCTAAGGCGTGTCGGGTATACACTAATGCGAGGGAACTCGGCAAATTAGCCCCGTACCTTTGGTATAAGGGGTGCCTGCTCTTTTAGCCTAGTGCTCGGAGAGCAGGTCGCAGTGTCAAAGGGGTCTCGACTGTTTAATAAAAACACAGGAAGCCGCAAGAGCGAAAGCTTGTGAACGGCTTCTGAATCCTGGCCAGTACAGGTACCTGAAACCTGGGTCCAACTGGGCTAAGGGCCTGCAAACGCCGGGAGTAACTCTGACTCTCTCAAGGTAGCCAAATGCCTTGTCGGGTAAGTTCCGACGTGCATGAATGGATCAACGAGGGCCCCACTGTCCCCGCGTAGTACCCGGTGAAACCACATAACGTGGACGAACAGTCCACGATCTCCCAGCGGGAAAAGAAGTCCCTGTGGAGTTTTACTGCAGCCTGCCGCTGGAATACGGTTATGGATACAGAGTGTAGTCGGGAGCCGTCGATCTTGCGTTCTCCGGGACGTGGGGGAGGCAACAATGGAACACCGACTTTCTGTAACCGTGTTTCTTACCGGCTCCTTGTGGGCTGGAACAACGGTAGGTGGGCAGTTCGGCTGGGGCGGCACGCCCTTGAAAAGATATCAAGGGCGCCCTAAGGTTGGCTCAGGGGGGACAGAAACCCTCCGTAGAGTGCAAGGGCAAAAGCCAGCCTGACTGTATCCCAAACAGTAAGGGATGCAGAGGAGAAATCCGGGCTTAGCGATCATCCATGTCCCCGTTGGTGGGGGCTGGATGTGTCAGAAAAATTACCCTAGGGATAACAGGCTTGTCGCGGGCGAGAGTCCCCATCGACCCCGCGGCTTGGTACCTCGATGTCGGCTCTTCCTATCCTGGTCCTGCATAAGGGACCAAGGGTGAGGCTGCTCGCCTATTAAAAGGGAACGTGAGCTGGGTTTAGACCGTCGTGAGACAGGTCGGACTTTATCTGCTGGGAGTGTTGGCTGCCTGAGGGGAAAGGGTCCCTAGTACGAGAGGAACGGGACGCTGTAGCCTCTAGTTAACCGGTTGTCTGATAAGGCAGTTGCCGGGCAGCCACGCTGTTGTGGATAAGAGCTGAAAGCATCTAAGCTCGAAGCCTCTCCCGAAAAGAGGCAGCCATTCCAGTTTCACTGGACGAAGGCACCCATAAAAGATGGGTTTGATGGAGCCGGGGTGTAAGCTAGAAGACTTCGGTCGACTAGCTCAGCCTGCGGCTACCAATCGCCTAAGTTGTCATCAATGGTGGTGTTTGAGCGATATTTGCGTGAGGCCTAAACGATCTTCGCAATGTTAAAGAGCGTTTATATTGTTGATCTATGCATGGGTTACTGTCACAAAATCTATTTAAAATTTTTATTACGTTTGTGTAATCTATTTAAAATTTTTATTACGTTTGTGTATAATAGAATTTCTCGGGAATTATTGTATGTTTTCATAATTGTTTACACCTAAAATTATGCTGCACGTAATTCGTAACGAAGTGTTGTTTGATGGGGTAAAGATTATATCTGTTAAGTGTCACTTACTTTTTTTATTATTAGGGTGTAAAGGCGCAAATTATGGATTTAACGCAGAAAATCCTTGAGCTTAAGAAAGTGAAAAATGCAGTAATTCTTGCACATAATTATGAGCGTCCAGAGGTACAAGATGTAGCTGATTATGTTGGTGATAGTATTGAGCTTAGTCGGAAAGCTATGGATGAAAAAGATGCTGAATTGATTGTTTTTGCTGCTGTGGATTTTATGGCTGAATCAGCTGCGATTTTGAATCCGCAAAAAAAGGTACTTTTGCCTTGTACTGGTGCACGTTGTCCTATGGCTCAAATGTTAACGGTTGATGAAATAAAGCGTGCAAAGATTTTGTATCCAAATGCGCCTGTAGTGGTTTATGTTAATACTTTGGCTGTTACAAAAGCGTATAGTGATATATGTTGTACTTCTGCTAACGCTGTTCAGGTGGTGCAGTCTCTTGATGCGGATACAATATTGTTTGGTCCAGATCGTAATTTGGGTGAATATGTTGCTGAACATGTAGGTAAAAAGGTTGTGCCTATTCCTGAATGGGGATTTTGTCCAACGCATCTTTTATTTCAACCTGAAGATATTTTGGTTTTAAAGATGATGCATCCTGATGCAACTGTTATAGTTCATCCTGAATGTAGTGGTGAAGCACGTAAAGTTGCAGATTTTGTCGGTAGTACTTCAAAAATGTGTAAATATGCTAAAGAGTCTAATTCTAAGAAATTTATTGTTGGTACTGAGAATGGTATTATACATCGGTTGAAAAAGGAGAACCCTGAAAAAGAATTTATTATGGCATATGATGGTGCAATTTGTCCTAATATGAAGATAACAACGCTTGAGCGTATTTATGTTTCTTTAAAGGAAGAAAAATATCTTGTAAAGATTCCTGATGGTGTTGCTAAAAAAGCTCGTGTTGCCTTGGAACGGATGTTTGAAGTAAAGTCTTAATTGGTTGAGTTGAAATAAATATTGTACATGTTTTTCTGTGTATTTGAGTGAATTTTTGTTTGTAATGTGTCAAGTTAGATGTTTGCGATTGTTGCTTTGAGGATTTTTACTCCTTTTCTTGTTGTTAATTCATTGCTTAGGTGTCTTATTTCTGAGCTTTTACCTTTTACCGCTATAATTTCTAGGCAATCGCGTTCACCAATGTGTATGTGCATTGTTGATGAAATTAAGTTTGAATGGTGATGTTGGGCGTCTGTTAAACCGCTTTCTATATTGCGTACTTCGTGGTCGTAAACCATTAGAATTACGCCTGTTTGTATGGTTTCTTCTTCTTTTAGCCATTTATGTTCAGAAACAAATAATCTGACTGAATCTTGAATGGCTTTACTTCGACTGTTATAACCCATGGTTTCTATGATTTCGTCAAAATCCTTAAGCAAATCAGGCGGAAATGTTACTCCTACACGAACAATTTTCGACATCGATAATCAAACTATAAAGTAACACGATAGGCTAAAAACTTTTGTCCAACAAAGTAATTAAGCAGAGTTTATGCCTTGTTGTTTGTTTTTGAGTAAAAGTGTTTGTTGACTAGTTTATGGTTAAATAGCTGTTGAATTGGTGGAATTGTTGAAATTGTTGATTGATTGTGGCGGATTAATTTTAGAATTAGATGATGTTTTGTGGTTATATTTTGGAGGGTAAATTGGTAGTTTTGAAATTTTTAGTTATTGTTGGTAGAGGTAAGGTTGGGTAAATTTGTATGTTGTAGTTGTTGTGTGTTTTTTGTTTTTGTTGTTTTGAAGTGTAAATTGTTAGTTTTTGGAGGTTGCCATTGTTTGTTTTAGTTTCTAGGGATAATTCTTATTTAGTGCGTTTTCTTCAAGGTAAAGAAAAGTGTTAACGAGGAATTATTAATGGTTGAATTGGATTTTGGTGGCGTTAAGGAAAATGTTGTCACTCGAAAAGAGTTTACAGTAGATCAGGCTCAAAAGATTTTGCAAAATGAAGTTATCGCAACCTTGGGTTATGGTATTCAAGGGCGGTCACAAGCATTAAACATGCGTGATCAAGGTATTAAAGTGATTATTGGTCAAAGACAATGTTCTAAAACGTGGGATTTAGCTGTACAAGATGGTTGGGTTCCAGGTGTAAATCTTTTTTCTGTTGAGGAAGCTGCTCAACGTGGAACTATAAAGATGTTTTTGTTGACTGATGCTGGTCAAAAAGAAGAGTGGCCTCAAGTTAAAAAATCACTAAAGAAAGGTGATGCCCTATATGTTAGTCATGGGTTTAGTGTTGTCTTTAAGGAACAAACAGGTGTTATCCCTCCTGCTGATGTTGATGTTATTTTGGTTGCGCCAAAAGGCAGTGGCACAAGTGTACGTAGAAACTTTTTAGACAATAGTGGTATCAATAGTAGTTTTGCTGTATTTCAAAATGTTACTGGTAGAGCAGAAGAACGTGCAAAAGCTATGGGTATTGCAATTGGTAGTGGTTATCTTTTTCCAACAACTTTTGAGAAAGAAACCTACAGTGATCTGACAGGTGAACGCGGAACACTTATGGGTGCATTAGCTGGCATAATTGAAGCACAATACACAACTTTGCGTGAACATGGTCACAGCCCAAGTGAAGCGTTTAACGAGACAGTGGAAGAACTCACTCAAAGCCTCATTCGCCTTGTTGATGAAAACGGAATGGATTGGATGTACAACAACTGTAGTGAAACTGCACGTATTGGTGCATTACGATGGAAAGAACGTTTTCGAAGTGCAACAAAACCAGTCTTTGAATCATTATACGAACTTACTGCTACAGGCGAAGAATCACGGATAGTCTTAGAACGTAGCAAAGAAGCAAATTATAAACAAAAACTTGCAGACGAATTAACAACTATGGGCAACAGTGAACTATGGCGCACAGGTGCAACAGTACGGTCACTGCGGCCATCAAAGCAAAACAAAGAATAAACCTTTTTCTTTTTTATGTTTTTTTATTCTATGTTAACTGTTTTTATTTTTTTCAAAATTTCATGGTAAACTAATAGAGCTGTTTCTTTGTTTGTAACTCCTTTAATTAACATGCGACCACCGTTGAAAAGACTGATCTCGTAGGTACCATAATTGAACATTAACGCTAACTGAGATTTTAGGCGTACAACAAATAATTGTTTTACTGAAGGATAAATTTGTTCAATGTTAAACTTTAATGGAGTTTTTGGGTTAATGTTGGCTGTGTTTTTGTCACAAAGCCAAACTATTTGTTCATTTACACTTATTTCTAAAGTTTTGTTTTTACATATTGGGCAATGTGGATTTTTGTTTATATTGATTGTGGTAAAGTTCATGTCATTGAAGTCACAAATTAATAGTTTGTTTTTTAATGATGTGCCAGTGTTTGTTAAGAATTTGATGGTTTCCATGGCTTGTAGACTGCCAATAATTCCTGGAGTTGCACCTATTACACCACGGGTGTTGCATGTTTGCATTTGATTATCTAACAGATTTGGCATTAAACATTCAAGACAACCCGTTTCAGGTGGTACAAAAATTGATAGGTTACCTTCCATACCGATAGCTGCTCCAAAAACATAAGGTATATTGTTTTTGATACAGGCACGGTTTACAATGTAGCGTGTTAACATGTTATCTAAACCGTCAACTACGCAGTCTACATCTGTGAGTAATCGTTCAACTGTGTTTGGGTTTATATTTTCTGGTGCTGCTTCAATTGTAATTAATGGATTGATTTGTTTTAAGCGTTTTTTTGCTATCTCTACTTTTGGATAATGCAAATTGTTTGAGGTGTAGAGAATTTGTCGATGTAGATTGTGTGGTTCAATGGTGTCTTGATCAATTACTCGTATGTGGCCAACACCTGCTAATGCAAGGTATAATGCTGAAACTGTGCCTAAACCGCCCATGCCAACGACAGCAACACGAGACATGGCTAATTTTTGTTGGTTCTTTGTACCGATTTCTCGCATTGCAATTTGGCGGCTGTAAAATTCTTCAGTGAATTTCTCTTTTTTAATGTTATTCATGTTTATGCCTGCACTTATTGTATTGATAACCAGTTTTATATTGGTTAACTTGATTATTTCATTTTGTTTTTGGTGTGTATTTAGTTCGTGTGATTTTTAGATTTTATGTTGAATGTTGTTTGCATAAAAATGTGTAGTCTGTAATGTTTTATAAATAAAAAATTGTTTAGAATTTTATATTTTAATAAAAAAAGAAATGTAGTGTGATATTTTCGTCTGTAATGGTTGGTGTGCTGTTTTTATTTTCACTTTAACTGACCTCTCCCCTCTTCCGTAATGTCGTTTCTCCGATGCTTTAAATAAGCAAAAAAACCGTAACACATAACGTGAAGTGGCAATGCAAAAATTAATACTCCAAACACCAACAAAAATAATAAACTCTGAAATAAATAGTCTCCAATTAACTTTCAATATGCCCTGTATAGATGAATTGTTTCCAGCTTTTCACGCAGGTGATTTTGCTGTGCTATATGGTTATCAGAATGTTACTTCTTTAATATCACAACTCTCTATACGAGCACACTTGCCACATAAACAAGGTGGATTAGAAAACAAAACGGTTTTCATTGATGCTGCAAACAGTTCCTCTTTGCACAACATTTTACAAACTATTGAACTTCAACAATTAGAACAGCAAAAAATACTTGAACAAATTCAATATTTTCGAGCATATACTGCATACAAACTTCACTTTTTGATAATGGAGCAACTTGAACGTATCATAAAAGATTCTGATGCAAAACTCTTAGTAATTTCTGATATTATGTGTCCATTTTTAACAGAAAATATAGATGAACAAGAAGCAAGAACAGCCTATAACCAAATTATGAATTATCTCTCAAATTTTGCAAAAAAACACAACATAATCATAATTGCAACAAACCTTCCACATGAAAACACTTCAAGAACCAAAACTTTACAAGAAATAACAATTGCAAAAACAGATATCGTTATACGGTTAACAAAAACAATATACGCAAGTGATATGGAACTGGAAAAACATCCTGTTTACATGTTAGGTATTGTTGATTTCAAACCTGAAACTAAGATGTTAACAGATTTTTAATTGTTAACTGATTTATATAATTGTGTTGTCATTTTTCTGGAGGGTAGTGACAAGTATGTTTTATCGTATATGTTGGTTTGGTGGTGTGGGTTCGCTATAAGGTTTGGTGGTAGGAACTGTTGGTTAAAGGAAGAGTGTTTGTTGTGAGATGTCAATTTGAAGGAAGTTGGAGGTAAATTTTCGTTTTGATGAACAGAATTTGTGTTAGGTGGTGTGGAGTGGGGATTTGTTTGTCAGGGTAAGTTTTATACTGTTTGAATTTTGTGGTGTGAATTTGGTGGATATGTGTAGTGAAAATATTGGAAATGTTTGGAGGGGGTTTATTATAGTGGTGTGATGGGTGTGTGTTGGGGTTTTTGTGTTATTTTTCGGGTAGTTTGGTGGGGTGATTATTGAAAACTAGGTTAGAGAATTTTTGTTGTTGTAAATAATTCTGAAAGTTTGTGTTTTGGAAATATTTTTGTGTTTTTTATTGTTTAAATGTTTTTGATTATGTAATTTTTATTTTTGATCTGTAATTTTTGGGTAGCTTAGATGGTTTGGGGGTTATTGTTGTAAAGGGGTCTGGTTTGGGGAAAGTTGTGAATTTTTTAGCTATTATGCTGTTGAGGTTTATACAAGGGATGTCACTTTAACGGTTGAAGGTGAAAAGATGTTAACAACTAAGTTGAATATTTGTGTCTCAAAATTGTTCATTTTGTTTCATGAGTTTGGTGTGTGTGAAAGTGTAGTGCTTTTTGTCCCAAAGTTGTAACAATTTATAGGTTTATGTTGAAAATTGTGGTTGATTATCCGTATAACATTAGGACCCCTATAAGGAATAGTATTAGACTTGGAATAAATATTGCTGCCCAAGTTTTTTTGTTTACGCTAAAAATTTTGAAGCCGTCAAAGACACCGATGGGAATCAAGTTGAATACTGCTATAAACGCGTTAATAAAGCCTACAATTGCAAGAACGAAAATGTACACTAAGGCGTTTGTTGATGTAGTGATTGACTGTAAACTGATTGATAATGTAAAGAAGATTGTAGCAAAGATGATGTTTGTGATTGGTCCTGCTATTGAAATTTTTAGTATGCTTTTTTTGGTTGCGGTGCCACTTATCATCATTGCTCCCGGTGCTATTACTTTTAATGGTAAGAATATGGAAATAACCGTTAATATTGTGCCCCATACGGTTAAGCGAAATTCTGCCCATAGTCCATGTTTTTGTGCTGTAATTTTGTGTGCAAGTTCATGAACCAAAAATGATGCCAACATACAGACAGAAAAAACAGTCATCATACCAACATGATTCCAATTATTATAAAATCCTATTGAGAAACCGATACCAATTACAAGTAAGGCTGCAATTAAAAGATGTTTTATTTCTTTTTGACTGGTAGAGTTGTGTTTACGGTTTTTGGTTGTTTGGTGTTGGTTAAAATTATAGCTATAGTTGTAACCGCTACCTTGTTGTGTTGTGTATTGTCTTTTAGTGTATGCGTTGTTGATTTGTGGACATGTATGATTTTCTGGTAAGTGGTGTTGACCGCAAAATTGTCCGCCACAGTAAGGACAAGTGTATGGCATGGTGACTTCAACTCCACAAATTTGGCATTTCATTATTCTTTACCGTTAATTTAATTTGTATTTAGTGATTAATGTTTTTCTCCAAAACTATATGTGTTTTTGTTGTGAGAGTGTCTTTGTTATTATTATTGTTATGGTTACTAAAGGCTTAAACGTAAAGGTTACTTTTTCAGTTTAATTTGAGGTTAAAAATTTGAAGGCTTTGAGTTTTGTTCACGCGTCTGATTTACATTTGGGGTATTCACAGTATGGACTTGAGGCGAGGCGACAGGATTTTGATGATGCATTTGCTGAACTTGTGGATCGTACTTTGGAGCTTAAACCTGATTTTATGATTATTGCTGGTGACTTGTTTCATCAGCCTAGACCTTCAAATGTTACGCTTGAAAACACAATTCGCAGTTTTAGACGATTAAAGGATGCTCAGATTCCTGTGCTTACTGTTGATGGGTCGCATGATTCTGCTCCTAACACTATAACTGGGACAATTCTCTATCCTTTAGATAGTGCAGGTTTAATTTATTATTTGCCTCGTCATAATGGTGCATCTTGGTGTAAACATGATTGTTGTTATGTTTATGGTATACCAAATTATCACAGTCGACATAAAACTTTGGAAGCTTTACCTAAATTTATGGCTGAAAAACCGCCAAAGCCTGTTAAAAATGTTTGTAACATTTTTGTTTTACATGGCGCAGTGGATTTGCCTAACATTAAGCCTCCTTATATTGAAGCTGAATTAACTTCTGAAATGTTACCGTCAGGATTTGATTATTATGCAGCTGGACATATACATGAACGGTTCAACACAAAATTTAAAGATGGACAACTGGTTTATAGTGGTTGTACTGAATCAGCAGGATATGATGAAGCAAGGTATCCTAAAGGATTTAATTATGTGCAAGTAGCTGAAAATGGTGAAATTCAAATTGAACAAATGGAGCTCTCTGCGCCTCGTCAATTTATTGTTTTAGATGAAACTGATTTTTCAGGTATGTCTCCAGTTAAAATAACTGAATTGGCAATTCAAATGGTTAAAGATGCTGATGTAGAAGGTGCTGTTTTGGTTCCTGTGTTGAAAGGTGTTTTACCTGCAGAGGCAAGTCGAACTGAAGTTGATATAGCTCAAATTCGTGCAGCAGGCAAAAAAACTTTGTTGGTTCATCCTGTAGTGTTGCTTAAAGAATCTGTGATTTTAGATGAGGTTGTAAGAAACATTTTTGAAGATAATTTTAAAGACCTAAAAACTAAATCTTTTGAATATTTTGTTCAGATTTTTGGTGAACGTTACAGTAAAGAAACAGCTGAGCAGATTGCAAAGTTAGCGTTAACTCTAATTGAACCTCTTGTTCACAAACAAGACGAACAGGTTAAACAAATAATTGAGGAACTGTTAAAATGAAAATTGATGTTGTACAATTGGAAAATATTCGTAGTCACGTTAAATCAACTGTACCTTTTACACGTGGTTTTAATTGTGTTGTAGGTGGAGTAGGGTGTGGGAAATCTAGTGTTATGTATGCGGTTGATTTTGCATTGTTTGGTGGTTCTGTTACTCGAAGTTTTGATTATCTGCTTCGTGAAGGTGCTGATTTTGGTAAAGTAACTGTGCAGTTTTCTCAGAATGATAAAACCTATAAAATAACTCGTGGGTTGCGGCGTAAAGGTGTTGGAATAAGTCAAGATTCTGATGAACTTTGTCTGTATGAGGATGATATATTGATTGCTAGTGTTAAAAATGATGCTGTAGCAGAACAAATTAAAGCTATAACAGGTTTAGATCGTGAGCTTTATCGTGAAATTGTTTGGTTTCGTCAAGAACATCTTAAAGAGTTATTGGATGTGGCTTCACGTGATAGGCAAAAACGTATTGACGAGTTATTTGGTGTTTCTAATTATGAAGTGGCATGGAGTAACATAGTACAGTATCAACGTGATTATGAAACAGAAAAACGTGTTTACGCAAAAGACTCTGATGTTATCAACCTTGAAGGCTTAAGTAATGATTATAACCGTATTAGTGAAGAATATACTCTTTTGGAGATGGAGCTTGATTCTTTTGACCAAAAATTAATATTCGCAAAATGTTCTCTTGAAGAAGCTGATCAGAATCTTAAAATGCTTGAAGACAAAAAACTTAAAGTTGAAGAGCTTAAACGTAAAGAAATCCAAGTGTGTACAAGCCTACAAAATGTTCTTAGTACGATTGCTTCTCTTAATCAAAGAGTTGAAGATAAAAAAACTCTTGTTGACAATTTGCGGCAACGCAAAAATTCTATGGATTCTCAAAAAAATTTGTTCTTAACTAAACTTGAACAAGCTGGTTTGCCTATAAATCAACCATTTGACCAATTAACTTTGTTTTTAGCATCTTTTGATGATAAAATTAGTGGTTTGCGTGGAGAACAGGAAGCTGCCGTTAAAGGTATTCAAATTGACCAAAAAAGAATTAGTCAATTATCTCAAGAAAATAAATGTCCTTTATGTATTCAACCTTTGGCAGGTCAATATAAAACTGATCTTCTTCAACGCATTGAACAGGAAAATATTCAACGTCAAAAATTTGTTAATCATGTACGTCTTGAAATTGCTGATGTACAGAAGACAAAAACAATTGCTTCAGAAGCTTATTCAGGATTACAAACGTGTTTAACGCGTGAAACTGATTTAAATGTTCGTATCAGCGAAGAGGAAGGTAATCTTACAAAATTAATAGTTGAACTTGAAAATCAACAAAAAATAGAGTGTGAACAAAAAAATCAGAACTGTGTAATTCAAGCAGAAATCGCGACTTTTGACTTAACTGACTTAGGTACAGCTAAAACGCGACGAGACCAAATATTTCAACAATATTACGCTTTAGACTCTGAATTTCGTGTTAAAGAAAGCCACAAAAAAGATCTTTTAAAACGAATAGACGAAGTTAAATTGCGCATTGATAATGCTCAAGAGAAAGTTGAAAAAATTGAAAAAATCGAACGTGGAATCGAAATACTTGGTGCTATTCGAGATGCTTATCGTAGTATTCAACCTAAACTTCGCATAGAATTCATTAAAGTTTTGCGTAACTTTATCCAACAAGTACTTGACAGTTTAATTAATAATGAAACTCCTTTGTTAAACATAATTATCGATGAAACTTATACACCTTATGTGAAAAGTGAGTTAGGTATAAACCGTGAAGTTAGTAATCTTTCAGGTGGTGAACGAACACTTTTAGCGTTCGCTTACCGATTGGGTTTAGGCCAACTAATTATGCAATCACAAAATGGATATGGTTTAAGTCTTTTAATGCTTGATGAACCTACTGAAAATCTTGGTAGCGAAGATGGAAGCATTGAACGTTTAGCAGAAGCTATCAGTCGGTTCAAAGCAATAGAACAAATAATTGCAGTAACCCATAGTGAAGTTTTTGCAGACAAAGCTGAACATGTGATTACAATAGAAAAAGATGCAGATGTTAGTAAACTCTCAATTAATCGATGAATTGACTATTATTTTGATGTTGATTTATCTTACATTTTCTGCATAGTTTTTATTTGTGTACATTTTATTTTATAACCCTTAGTGAGGCAACAGTGTTGAGTGGAAAAAATCTCGTTAGCATAATTAGTGCTGGAATGTCAAAATTCCAAAAGCATGAAGGTTTACTTGCAAGAGAAATCTTTACTTTAGCTGTTCAGGAAGCATTTACAAGATGCCCGAAACTTGAGCCAAAACGTGACATTAAAACAATGTTTATTGGTCACATGGGTGAAGCTTATGAGCATCAGGGGCATATGGGTTCAATTCTTGCAGACTGGACAGGGTTACTTGGCATCCCTGCTACTCGTTGTGAAGCTGCTTGTGGATCATCAGGTGCAGCTTTACGGGCAGGAATTTATGCTGTATTGTCTGGTCTTGCTGATGTTGTAATGGTTGGTGGTGTAGAAAAAATGACTAACCGCACAACTGCTGAAGTTACCGAATATTTGGCTATGGCTTCAGATTATCCTTTTGAACAATATCATGGTATTACTTTTCCAGGATTATTTGCGTTAATGGCTACACGCCATATGCATGAATATGGGACAAAAGAAGAACATTTTGCAATGGCGGCAGTTAAAAATCATTATCACGCAAGTTTTAATCCTAAAGCACATATGCAAAAAGAAATTACTCTTGAAACAGTTATGCAATCTCGTTATGTGGCTTGGCCTCTTAAACTCTATGACTGTTCACTGGTTACTGATGGTGCAAGTTGTATAATTTTAACTAAACCTGAACTTGCAGCTAAATACACTGATAATCCTGTACATATTATTGGTAGTGGACAAGCTAGTGATTCTATTGGTTTGTATGAACGAAAAACTTTTACTTCTTTATCGTCAACAAAAGCTGCTGCAAAAGCTGCATACGATATGGCTCAAATTTCGCCGCAAAATATAGATCTTGCTGAGGTTCATGATTGCTTTACCAGTGCTGAACTTATGGCTTACGAAGATTTGGGATTCTGCAGACCTGGTGAAAGTAGCAAGTTATTGGAAAACAATCAAACTCGTCTTGGGGGATCTATCCCAGTTAATACAAGTGGTGGATTAAAAGCTAAAGGTCATCCTGTTGGTGCAACAGGTACCGCGCAAGCATACGAAATCTATATGCAACTCACAGGACAAGCAGAAAGACGACAAGTTAAAGACGCTAAAATTGGGTTAACACACAATGTCGGTGGCTCAGGAGCAACCGCAATAGTTCATATTTATAGGAGTGCACAATAAGCATGAGTAGTCAACAACATTTTTCTATTGATCAGTTTTATCAATTTCTATTACAAGGTAAATTAATGGCTGGAAAATGTTTAAAGTGTGGCAAAATTCATTTGCCGCCACGATTAATGTGTGACGAATGTTATAGTACACAATTTGATTGGACACAGATTTCGAATAAGGGTAAACTATTAACTTATACAGTAATTCATATAGGGTCAACGCAATTTCAAAATTTAGTGCCATATGTAGTAGGTATTATTGAAATAGATAATGGTTTAAAAATTCCTGGGATAATACATGGTGTAGCTCAAGAACAACTTAAAATTGGTATGTCTTTGTTTGTAGATTTTGATGGTTGTACTATGTCGCAGGTTTGGCCGCAATGGGCTAGATATTGTTTAAAACCATAAAACATGGATGGGTTTATATTTTGGTGGCTAATTTGAGAATGTTGTGGAAAAACGAGACTTTTAAGACAGTTGTTGTAATAGGGGTAATTCCATTATTACTTGTAACCTGTTTGTATTTTGGTTTTCCAAGGATGTTAAATACTGAAGTGTTTCCAGTATTTACCGTAATTAGTGGGAGTATGTGTATTCCTTCTGGGGAGTGTGATGTTTTTTCTCATGCTTTTGAGAGAACTTTGCATGTTGGGGATTTGATTGTTATTCAGGGTGTGGATGCGAAAGAGTTAAAGACTACTTATCCTAACAGTGACATAATAGTATTTAATGATCCAAAATTAGCGAAAAATGATCCGCATGCGAATATTGTTCATCGTATTGTTGATGTTGTTGAAGTTAATGGTACGCTTTATTTTCATACTAAGGGTGATGGGAATGGGGGTTCTAATGTTTGGCCTCAGACACCAAAAAGTGTTGATCCCTGGCAGTCTGGTACTGGTGATTCATTGAGTACTTTTGAGAGTGCAATATCTGAGGATTATGTTTATGGTAAAGTTGTGATGCGTATTCCATGGGTAGGTTCAATAGCACAGTTTTTCCAACAGAACAATATCATATGGATTATTTTGATTCTACTTGCTGTTTTATTTATGATATTTACATTTGTGTTACCGTTGATGAAGAAAAAATTTAATTCATAATAAATTGTATATACCCATTAGTAATTCCAGTTACATAACGGTTTTTAATTGAAAAATTAGCCAAATGTTATTTTACGAGTTTAGATTAGTCGTGTATAACCATAAATATTAAAGAAGTAATTATATATTAAACTATTATAAATGTCTGTTTAAAGGGTGGCATAGTTGGCACAAATTAACTCTTCTCCGTCGATGCGACGTATTGATGACTGGAAGTCGCGTTTAATTGATTTAACACGACGCAACAATCTACTTTATTTCCACGCGACTAAACGTGGAAATTTGTCAATAAATGAACCTAATACTGAATATATATTCAAAGAATTAGTACTAAAAAAGAAATCCCTCGAGTTTTGGATGCCTCCTGGAACAGATAAAAATCAAACTGATTTAACGTTTGATAATTCATTTATTACAGAATCTAAAAAACCTAATACTAATCAACTTGTCAGCAAAAATGTTGAACGCAACGACCTTGAACGTACACTTAAAAATTTACAAAAACGTTCTTTACTTGATTATCAAGAACGCGGCGTTAGAATCCTTTATGCTGCTTTTGGTCGTCTGAATTGGATTGACAGTGAAACCCAAGAAAATGTACATTCTCCCCTGATTTTAGTACCCTTAGAATTGGCAAGAGAAACAGTTCGTAAACCTTTTGAAATTTTTGTACCCCCAGTTGAAGAAGAAACAGTTGTAAACCCAGCATTACAAGTAAAACTGAAAACTGAATTTAAAATTGATTTACCACCCACACCAGAAGACTGGGAAACAGAAACACTTGATGACTATTTTAATGCCGTAGCACAAGCAGTCAAAGAATTAGGCTGGAGTGTTGAATCTACTGTAGATTTAGGCTTATTTTCTTTCCACAAACTGGTTATTTACAAAGATTTTGAGTCAAATGACGAACTTGTCACACAACATCCAATAATACGTGCAATTGTTGGAATAAAAGATGAAAACCTCATCCTTGACCAGTTACCAGATGAAAAAGACGTAGATAAAATACAATTACCCGAAACAACATACCAAGCATTAGATGCTGACAGCAGTCAACGAATCAGCATCGAATATGCCCTACGCGGCCAAAGTTTTGTAATGCAAGGACCACCAGGCACTGGAAAAAGCCAAACAATCGCAAACATAATCACCGAATGCATAGCACATGGCAAATCAGTACTCTTTGTAAGCGAAAAAATGGCTGCACTTGACGTAGTCTACAAACGCCTTAACGATGTAGGTCTATCTAATTTCTGTTTAGAACTCCATAGCAGTAAAGCAAACAAACAAGAAGTTGTAGCTGAACTCAAACGCAGTCTTGATGAACACCTTATACCCCGCAAAACACCTTCAGCACACGAATTTGAAACAATGAAAAACTACCGCGATACCTTAAATGGCTACGTTACAGCATTACACGAAAAACGTTACTACATGCAAAAAACTGCCTACGATGTACTAAGCATAATTGCCCGACTAGAACATGTACCATATGTTGCTGTAGGTTTAACCGACATTAGCTCTTTAACTCCACAAAAAATAAGTGAACTCGAAAACCTAACTTCAGAACTAAGTAAAGTCTGGCAAGTAGTTGAAGAACCCGATTTTCCATGGACAGGATACCGAGCCAGCTTATATAACCTTGAAGTACGATCTGAACTATTAACCTCTATCGAAGTTCTTGCCCATACAATTGAAGATTTACAACTAGAAAGCACAAACCACTCAAGTCAACTAGGTTTAAGTCCTCCTACAAACCTTGACCGAGTAAAATGGTTAATCAATATCAGTAAACTTTTATATGAAAGTCCAAAACCAGAAGCACAATGGCTACTTAACAAAAACGTTGACACACTAATAACAGAAGCAAAAAACTATAACGACACCTGTCAATGGATTAAAACAACACGAAAAAATCTGTTAGACCGTTACACATTAACACTTTTTAATCTCACATTTGACAGATCTAATGAACTGAAAAAGAATTTACTTATACTCGAAAAACTATTCCCAGATATAAACCTACAAGAATCAGACTTTTTAGCAAAACAAGAAAAACTATTACTACACATTCGAAACACACAACAGAATGTTAAAAAATGGCACGAAAACGCGCAAGCACTAGCTGACCTCTTAGGATTATCAATAGATACCATGAATCTACAAAATGTCCTATATCTTTCCAAAATAGCTCTATTCTGCTTTACCGAAGGCAAACCTAGTCAACAATGGTTTGACCCTACATTTTTCCAACAAGTAACTAACACCGTTTCAAAAATAAAAGATACCTACCAACAACATAATCTGCTAAAAGCACGCTTAAGCGAGTCTTACACTAACGGTTTATATAACTTGGAACTTGATGAACTCGTTACCCGCTATAACGGCAGTTACAAATCTAGTCTAACAAGAACATTTAGTTCAAGTTTTCGTAATGATCAAAAACAAATTGCACGTGTCAGTATAAACGGTAAAGTTCCCACAACCATTTTAAAGGATCTTATTGATGCACGTAAAGTAAAGACCCTTAGTACAGAGATTGATACACAAGCTGAAACCGTTAGAAACTTGTTAGGCCATTTCTATCAAGGATATGATACAGATTTTCTTCGAATAGAAAAAGCAATTAATATAGTTAAAGAAATTAAAGCACTTCCATGGGCAAATCCTCTTCCCGAAAACTTGGTTAAACTGGTAACAACATCTTCTAATCCTTCACCAATAATCAAACATTTAGGCAGCGAACTTGAAGAATCAATAACTAAATGGGCTCAGCAAGCTAAAGAAGTCTCTGACCTAATTCCACAAAGTCTACCATACTTAAACGCAACGTTAAACCAAACTCCTCTACATCGATTAGAAGAATGGACAGTTGATGTTGAAAAACAACTTGCACCGTTAAGCATACTAACAAAAGAAACTCTTTCTACCGCTATAACTGTCCCAAAAACATACAAACAACTTATAGAAGATCTAATAAACGCTGAAGAAGTACGTAGAAAAGAAGCTACTGTAACCGGTGAAAAAGCACAACTACAAATAAAATATGGCTCACGTTTCAATGAACTTGAAACAAATTGGCTAGACATAATTTATGTACTTGAATGGGTAAAAAAAGTACAAACCGCTTTTGGAGATGTCCTAGTTCCAGAAGCATTTGCTTCTCTTACAACCGTTAACTCATCTAGTGTACCTTCAGATGCAAAATTAAACAGATATTACGAAACTGTTTTACAGTCAATGGCTGTTTTTGAAGCACGATTCGAAACTGAACTTAGATACAAAAACCAAAAACTACGTGACCTAGAACTTTACATTATTTATGAACGGTTAAAAATTTTGCGCGAACGAGTTGACGAACTACAAATATGGATTGACTTTAAAGATCTTCGAAACCGTTTTTCACTTCGAGGATTAAACGGTTTCTTTGAAAGATTAGTTGAACAAAAAACACCATCAAGCCAACTGATCGATTCATTCCGTAGAGGAGCATATCAAGAATGGATAAACAACTTATACACAGAAGATTCACGTCTAGGCCGTTTCCGACGTGAAAACCATGAACAACTGATTGCCGATTTTAAACAACTCGATAAAGAACTTATCAATCTAGCCTCCAGTATGGTAATAGAGGAAGCAAACAGACGAAAACCACAAGATATCCTAATACAAGCAGGCGATTCCGAAACAGCAATCCTTATGAAAGAAGCTGCTAAAAAACGTCGATTAATGCCCATACGCACACTACTACAGAAAATTCCCAACCTACTTGTCAAACTAAAACCCTGCCTCCTTATGAGTCCTATTAGTGTAAGTCAATTTCTATCACCTGAACTAGAACACTTTGACGTCGTTTTATTCGATGAAGCTTCCCAAATTGTACCTGAAGATGCTATATGCGCAATATACAGAGGCAAAACTCTTGTTGTCGCAGGCGATAACAAACAATTACCTCCAACAAGCTTTTTCCAAAAATCAATAATTGATAACCTTGACTGGAGCCAAATAAACGAAGAAGACTATGAAGTTTTTGACAGCATACTTGATGAATGCCTTGGCATTGGATTACCAGTAAAAACACTAAGATGGCACTACCGCAGTAAACACGAAGATTTAATTGCTTTCTCTAATCACAAATTTTACGATGCTAACCTCATTACTTTCCCAGCAGCAAAGGCCCAACATGATAGTTTAGGTGTAAAAATGGTTTATGTTCCAAACGGCCTTTACGATAGAGGTGGTAACCGCGACAATAAAATTGAAGCTGAAGAAGTCGCAAATCTAGTGTTTGAACACTTCACAAATTACCCTAAAAAAACTCTTGGTATAGTTACCTTCAGTATACCTCAAATGGAAGCCATAGAAGAAGCAATCGACCGACATTTAAGAGAGCATCCAGAATTTGATAAATTCTTTAAGGAAGACCGTCTTGAAGGATTCTTTGTTAAAAACCTTGAAAATGTTCAAGGTGATGAACGTGATGTCATGTTTTTCAGTGTTGGTTATGGATATGACCAGACTGGTCAGATGACTATGAATTTTGGGCCTCTAAACAAGCCTGGTGGAGAACGACGTTTAAACGTTGCAGTAACACGTGCACGCGAAAAAGTTGTTGTCATAACATCAATCAAATCGACTGATATTAGCCCTGAAACCAAAGCTCAAGGAGTTCAAACCTTACGAGATTATCTTGAATATGCTGAAAAAGGTCCTGACGTTTTTAATACACCACACCAAAAAACTGGTGAATACATTTCATCACTTGATGAAGACATTGCATTTGAAATTCAAAAATTAGGCTATGAAGTTGCACCACAAGTGGGTTGTAGCGGTTACAAAATTGATATAGGTGTATTTGACCCTGTTAACTCTGGTTGTTACCTTTTAGGTGTCGAATGTGACGGACCAACATACCGTTCAAGCAACAGTGCCCGAGACCGCGAACGCCTCCGCGAACAAGTCCTTAAAGGCTTAGGTTGGCGTATCCACCGTGTTTGGTCTCCATCTTGGGTTGCACGTCGTGACTCTGAAATTAAACGCTTAAAAGAAGCTCTTGAACAAGCCCAAAAACTACAGATAGATCAAGAAGCACTTAAACCAGCAGTTGATCCAAAAGAAGACGGCATTATAGAAAATAGTGTACGCAAAGTCAAATTTGCAGGTATGGAAAAAATTGGCACACCATACAAAATATACCCCCTCAAAGCATCATTTAGTCCATACATAAAAGTACAAACAGACAAATCCACCCGCGTCTCAAGACAGAAAAACGAATTTCATTACCCTGAAAACAGAGAAATTCAAACTCACCTCCTAGGCGAACTAGTAGCAAAAGAAGGACCAATACACTTCGACTATGCAGTCGAACGCCTCGCAGATGCTTGGGGACTCAAACGACTATCACCAAGAATCAGTCACGCTGTCCAAGAAGCACTTAATAACCTGCTAAGAGACCAAAAAGTCATAATCAAAGGCAGCTTTTTATGGCCACCACAATTAAAAGACGTACCAATCCGTACACCTATTGACGGTATCTCTGAAACCAAACGTAAACTAGAACATTTACCGCCTGAAGAAATAGAAGCAGTAATGAAACTTATCACCCAATACGCCTTAAGCATAAGCGACGTGTCTTTATTAGCTGAAACCGCAAAAGTTTTCGGTTTAACCCATTCAACAGACAAATCCAAAGAATACTTTAATGAAATCCTAAAACGACTCATACGAGAAAGAAAACTATCCACTAAAGACGGCGTTATAACTTTAGCCTAGTTTTTTTCATTACTTCTTTTACACACTTCAAACAACATCAAATTTTTACCCTTATTTTTCATAGACAACCTCCGAAAACCTACATTTTTCTAAAAATTATGTGCTAAAAACCGTACAACTAGGTTGCTTGTTTTTCTGAAATGGAGGTTTCGAAGGTTACTTACACAATGTTTTCTATTTTATTACCCAAAAAACTATTGTTTTATTCTATAATGTTGGTGGTAATGTGTATTAAGCATGTTGTGTAATAGTTTTGTAATGTTAAAGGTTGATGTCTTTTGAATTTGGATGATTATAGTAAAGAAAATCTTTGGAGATTACTTGTAGAACTTGTTCAAGTTTCTGTAATGTATCCTACACATAAAGCTTACACAAGAGATATAGTGCTTCCAGAAGTACCTGATATAACTCCTAAAGAACTCGCACAGCGACTTAATATGCCCCTTGGTGAAGCATTAGTAATAATAGACGAATTAGTTGGCAAGCAAATAAATAAAACTTGATAAAATGATTAATGGGTAAAAAAGCCTAACTTTACTCTACTACATAACGGTATGTTATGTGTTTACCTGCAGTTATGCTTTTTCTTGTAATTTTAAGTACATCGCCTGGTTTTGCACCGATTACTTTGACCGCTGGATCACCTGACTTTATTTGTGGTATCTGAAATGGTTGAATTTTATATTCGGTAAGCAACTCAGTTTTTTCTTTGTCATTTAATATTTCATGAAATGGTACTAATGAATGTTCGAAAATGTTGAACACTGGAAAAGATTTAGGCAAAAGCTCAACATTCTTTCTTTTTGCACCTATTTTAACTGCGTGAGTGTAGCGACCTTCTGTTATGACAATGGCGCGTTCAAGTTCTTTTTCTTTCATGATCTTGTAAAGCGTGTTCATGGCAGCTATGCCAACCGTGGCTTCGCCAAGTATACACCAGACAATTACATGTTCTTTGTCTTGCGGTATATCAACAATATACGCGTATGCGCCTTCGTACTGTTGTTTATCTAACAGCTTATACTTTCTTAGTTTAATGAGAACTTCTGCTTTTCGTTCTTCAATTGTTAGGACATTAGTGCTCAAACCATGAACCCTCAAATTAGAATACTCGCACTTTAAACAAAGCCTTCACCCTTAAACTTTATGGTCTAACTAACAACGTAAATGATTAAAACTGCGAAGTATACTATTAAACTACTGCGTGTTTAAATTACAAACCATGTATTAAAATGGTTGACGACGAAATCCTAACACGATTATAAGCAAACCAAACAAAATTTTATACGCCTCCAAAGACTTAGAATAACAAATAACCTTGCGAGCCAAACGCTTCAACCTTGTGCGAAATGTCAAATGTTTACGCTCAAGTCGCAATCATACCCTTTGCAACAAATTTTTCTTTTATGTATTGACGCATAACTTGGATTTGTTCCTCTAAGTTTAACTCCTTTGGCAGAGCGACTATTATTTCCCGCGATAATTGGACATCTTTGCGTTTCTCATTTTTTTTCTACGACGTTCCAAAGAGTTTGTCTGTCGGCGTATTCGGGCGGTGCATTATCGGGCAAAATTATTTCACTGTGCGCCACGCCTTTCTTTTTCCTGTAATCGTGCGTAATTTTGTCGTCTTTGTCCTGTAGTTTTTCGCCAGACTGATAGGACGCGTGGGCGACAGAGTGAAGCTTTTCCTCCGACCTGTACGCCACCGCGCCGATAGCGGAGCGTCCTGAGCTTCTGCCGATAATGCTTGTGGTATGATAAAAAATAGCTATAACGAACACCTCGCCAAAATACACTTTTAAAATAGTGTATTCCGTACGGTTTGTCCGCTATGCGATGTTGCGGAGCATCATATCAATGCGCCCTTCCCACCTGACCGCCGATATCCGTTCGAAAATGGCGGTCATGTCCCACGATGTTAGCATTATTGTTGTTGTTTTGTGGACAAGCTCCACTTTGTATGTTTTGGAGATATTGTTTTTAGGTGGTTTTGGGGGTGTGTTTTCCGCTTTTGTGTTTTGGAGTGCCACTTTGTTACACTCCTATGAAAATTTCTATTTTCGTGTTTTGATAGAGTTTGAGATAGGTTGTTTTGTGTCGTTCGCTAGATTATTTAGAAAATGCCTGTTTAGTAATGACGGTAGATGCCGTTATGGTCACATAGGCGAAAAGTTTTTTTCTCTTTTTTTATTATTTTGATTTGGTGAATTGTTGATGAAGCTGTTGATAAAGGATAAGCGTGGTAAATTTTTGATTGCTGTAGGTATGACTTTTTTATTTGTTATTTTTGCTACATTGGTTTTGCCTGCAATGCTTTTTCCTTTGAGGATGAATGTGTCTGGTCATGTTTTTCATGTGGGTGATACAATGTCGGGTACTGTAACATTTACTAATAAAAGCGGCTGTGATGTTAATGTCGTTTCTCACATGGGGAATGGGTACATGTCCTGTTTATATACTCATAACCTACGGTATCGCGGTAATCACGTTCACCTGCTACTGGGGTATGAGGCGATTATGAAAGCTGGTGATAAAGAGTCCATCGATTTTAAGTACGAGTTTACTGAGCCAGGCATATATCTCGTAGATGCGCACTCTTATGTTAGTGTTAATAATTATCCTATTTGGAATAGACAGTACAGTATTGCTATTGTATTAAAATAAGTTGATGCAGATGTGCTGGACCATTAAGCGTTTAGCATAGCTCCATATTTTTTATCCTACTTTTTAGCGACTTTGTGTGATTTCTTTTGTTCTCTTTTTTGCGTTCAAGTTGGCGTTCGCGTTCTTTTATTTGTGTGCGGGCTTTGAGGATTTCTGCTTGGTGTTCAGCATTTTTTTGATGATTTTTTGGTGCTGTAGGCTAATCGGTTAACTTTTTATTGGACTAAAAGAGTTCATTATGTCATCCAATAATAAATAACAAGGTGAAACTCGTGATTTCAGTCCAAGCAGAAATAGAAATGCAAGGTGATATAAGTCTTGCCAATCTATCCCAAAAAATAAATAAAAATAAATATGTCAAAACAAATACTTAAAAAATCTATAGAAAAACTCTAAGACATAATAATAAACGAACTATGTGGGCCAATTTATCTGCGAGATCCAAACAGGCAATTTCAAAGAGCTGCAACTACACAAATAACTCTAAAAATAAGATATGGTGCAATAGAGTTTAAGCTTGTTAAAGTGTATGGTTTGGAGAATGGTGTTTATTTTAGGCTATTGCTTGTGTATTTGGGAATTGTTTCTATGTGGTGTGTTGTGGGTGGTTTAGTGTTGGAGTGTGTAGGGGTTGTGTCGTGTTTGACTTATCGTGATTCGAAGATTGTTATTGAGCGTTTGATTTGTGTGGTGGTTTTTAAGTGTGGGGTTTATGAGTGTGTGTAGTGGATTGGTGTTTTTGTGGATGTGTGGTGTGGGAGAGTTTTTGGTTTGTTGGTGGTGGGTGATGTTGTGGGGGAGGAGGTTGTGGGGAATGGGGATGTAGGCAAGGAGGATACAAAAAAAGAAAGCAAAGTTGATTTAATTTTAGATGACGGTACTAAAGCTCACGGCTATAATGGAAAGAAAAACGGGTTTAATGTTTTTATAGGAAAAAATTAGGTAATTGGTGAGAAGAAATTGTTAGGGTTTGGTGTGAGTGAATTTTGGGTTAGATTGTTGGATAGTTTTAGGGTAGTGTTAAAGTTGTTGTATTGGATAATGAGGTTGTTTTTAAGAAAGTGTTATTTGAGAAATTTGATGTCTATCGAGTTTGTGTTGTGTGGTGTTTGGGGTGAGGTTTTATTTGTGGCAAGCTGTTTTGTCTAAAGGAGAAGAGGAGTTTTTTGATTGTGTGGAGGGTGTGTTGTGGTCTTTGTGTAATTTTGTTAATGTTTATGTTGTTGGTGGGGTTTTTGAGTGTTTGTGGTGGTATGTTGATTGGGTTTTAGAGTAGTTAAGAAAGGTTGGTTGTGAGTTTTTTGTGGTTGGTTTGGTTTTTGTTGTTTGGTTTGTTTGCAGTGTTGTGAATTGTTTGGTTGTTTTTGTAGGGTTAGTTATGAAGTGTGTGGTTGTTGTTTTTTCGAATATTTTGGTGGAGGGTTGGTGGGTGAGTTTGTTAAGTGTGTTAAATGCTATGTGGCTGTATTGATGTGAGTGAGGCTTTTTGTTTTTGTTTAATATTTTGTTGGTTTGTTATTGTAGTGAAGAGTTTTTTGGTGTGTTGAAGGAAGGTATTTTAGTTCAAATAGTGCTATTGTTAGTGTGAAGGTGGCGTAGGTTGAAATTTACCGATTGGGAGACACTGCCAAAATTTTTAGTATTAACCATTATTTTTTTGGTATTATCAAGTTTATGGTGTTTTTCAGTTAATTTTGTTAATGTGTGTGCGGTGGATAAGCCATTTGTTCCGCAGTTTAGTGTAAAGTTCATTGACAACTCTTACAATGTACCTCCAACTCAAACTAAAGACCCATACACAGGAGAAACTACAACACAACCAAGCTACATAGTAAAAGAAGGGAGAATAGATGTTACGATAAATAATTTGCCATCTACATCACACAATACCTCTGAGGGATATGAATGTAATCTGTATTATAGAGTTCAATATAAGGGGCATTATGAAGAAACTTGGGCTACCTTTTCAATTATGTACTATGGTGTTGGTGGTGATTATCACGCCTTTTTCGTTGCGCCATCTGATGACAAATACACTGTTGTATCTCATTCATTTAACGATTTCGATACACCTCCTTCGGGTGCTCAGTTGGACTTTAGAGTTCAAGCACTATATGCATATCATGACCCTACAACAATAAATCATATGGCTTTTACTCACGAAGCACTCTTAGTTGAAGAGATATCAGGTGATTGGAGTAATGTTCAAACAATTACTATGAATTATGGGGCTTCATCGTCATCGCCGTCACAAACCGCGTACCCTCATAGCACTTCAACATCAGATATTCCCAATCTACCACAACAAAATCAATGGTTATTTTATGTAATTATTATTCTTGTTATGGTGTGCATAATTATAATCCCCGTAGCGATAGTCGCATACATAAACAAGCAAAGAAAAAGTGTGATTATACATTTACAGTGATTTTTAAATTTTTGATGCACTTATCACTACAGTGTTCATAGTTTGTTAAAAATTTTTCTTACCATAAAAAAACTGCCCGCACTGTTTTGCTTTACTCATAACAACTAATTAAACAGTTAATTCAAAGAGTTGTTACATCCAACTGATGGATATCGTGCTTGAAAAATTTTATTTACCAGTAATTATCGAGATATTTTTTATCACAATACCTTAAATGCATAATTTATAAAGTGCCTTCTAAAAAATTCAAACCACAAAACAATACATAAGCAAACATTACATTACGCTCACACAATAATGGTAAGAACACATTTTCGTCACAACAACAAAAAAACGCGAGCTCACATTTATGGCGATAATTTTTTTATATTTTTATTGTTTTAATGTTTTTTTCTGGAAGATAATTCTTACATTTCAGGCTGCACAACAACTCTGGTATTTTCCTTCGAACACACAATATATAACCACATGTGAATACACAGATACTGTGCATAGTGTTTATATGTTGTTTTTAGCGTTTTTGTGCAGTCTGTTTTTCCATAATTTACATTCTACTTGTCCGCTTGTGAAAGATATTACATCCTAAATCTTTCTAAATGTGAACACTCTCAAAATTTGCGTTACCTTACTATAGTGCTGTAGTGCTAAGCAACCCAATGGTTCTTCGCTAAATAGGTGGGTAGAGTCAGCAAGTTTCGTTATGGTGTAATAGTTGTATGTAACATACTGGAGAACATAAACAAGATTAGAGAATGACTAATATGCTCACCCACCTGAAATAGCGAAAAGCCCAAATTTAGTCACTCATTTTCTTCTTTATTTTTTCTTCTACTATTTTGTCTACTCTTTTTTGGAAATAAAATAACAATACTGCTACAAGAAGCCCCACCGTTACAACTACAACAACTACACAAACAATCACTACATCCCTCAAACTAACTACGTTCACATCAGACGTTCCATTATTACCATTTGATGAACCATTATTTCCACCAGATGACTTCCCACTGGCCTCAGGGTACACATTATTACCTCCATAAGGACCCGTAGCTGTATTGCCTGAAATTTCACCGTTTTTCCAATCAAATGTACTGTCTTGTTTGTATACACCCCCACCCGCATATGCTTTGTTGCCCGAAATTTTGCCTCCCGATATGGTAAAAAAACTATTACACCATACACCTCCACCATTTTCTGAAACGGTGTTAGCAGAAATTTCGCCGCCTGACATAGTAAAAAAGGTCATGCGTCAAATTAGTTTATTTCCAAATTCTAACACATTTATAAGCAAACCAAACAAAATCTCATGCATCTCCAAAGACTTAGAATAACAAATAG
>JGI24702J35022_10000297_pt1 | contig 29252 bp, 10 predicted proteins | sample TergutTh196P4_FD_35022 | JGI IMG/M metagenome (IMG submission 35022)
TAGGCGTCTGTGGCAAGCGTAATGCCCAGCGTGGAAAGCATCCCTACCGCGGCAATACCAATACCGTAAAGTCCATTCGTAATATCATTCATATTAAAAGAAGAGAATGCTTTTCCATCCACCACGCCCGAAGCAAAGAGGAAAGAGAAAACAATACCTACTGCAACAGCCAAAATAGGAATGGCAACAGAAAGCATTCCCGTTCCAACGCCTGAAATGATAACGGTAGCCGGACCGGTTTTACCACTCTCGGCAATTCTTTTCGTAGGGTTATAAGTTTGCGAAGTATAATATTCGGTAGCCTGTCCGATAGCAATTCCCACCAACAAACCCACTACCACCGAGCAAGAGAGACCTACCCAATTGTTAATACCCAGTAATCCCAATACAACGAAAGTGAAAATAACCACCAAAACCGAACTTATGTTGGTGCCAAACGACAAAGACCTGAGCAGATTTTTCATGGTGGCGTTTTCTTTGGTTCTCACTAAAAAGATACCGAGGATAGAGAGGAAAGTACCGATGGCGGCGATGAGCATAGGGGCAATAATTGCTTTGGTTTGCATTTCGGCGCCAAATACTTTGTAGGCAGATGCGCCGAGTGCGGCGGAAGCGAGGATAGATCCGCAGAACGATTCGTAGAGGTCTGCGCCCATACCGGCAACATCACCCACGTTGTCGCCTACATTATCGGCAATAGTGGCGGGGTTGCGGGGGTCATCTTCCGGAATATTGGATTCTACTTTGCCCACTAAATCTGCGCCCACGTCGGCGGCTTTGGTGTAGATACCGCCTCCCACGCGCGCAAACAGCGCCTGCGTGGATGCGCCCATACCAAAAGTAAGCAGGGTAGTGGTGATGAAAATATTTTTACTGATGGGATCAATAGAGGTAACAAATTTGTTTAAAATGAGATACCAAACGGAAATATCCAATAATGCCAATCCTACTACTACTAACCCCATTACTGCGCCGCTTCGAAAAGCAACGGTAAGTCCTCTGTTTAAAGATTCCTGGGCGGCGTTGGCAGTTCGCGCGGAGGCATAAGTAGCCGTTTTCATTCCGAAGAACCCCGCCAAACCGGAAAAGAAACCGCCGGTGAGAAAAGCAAAGGGTACCCAGTTGTTTTGTAATCCAAAATAAGCCATCAGTGCAAAAATAGCGGCTAAAATTACAAAAACAACAGTAACCACTTTGTATTGTTGTTTCAAATAAGACATGGCGCCTTGCCGTACAAACAAAGCAATTTTTGCCATAGTGGCAGTGCCTTCGCTCTCTTTCATCATTCTCGAAAAGAAGTAGTAGGCAAATGCAAGCGCCACAATGGACGCGACAGGAATTAACCAAAATACAGATGTAATCATATTCTTTATGTATTAATTAATATTGAAGCGGCAAAATAAGTATTTTTTTTTTCCCAACCTCTTACCTTAATATATTTTTCAACATATTATATTTTTCACAAAAAAAAATAATCAAAAAAAATTCAACAAATAATTTTTGTATTAAAAAATAATTATTTTTGCAATTCAGTGGATAATATGTAAAGTAATATCTATGAATGAAAAAAACAATGCTAAAACACCCCCCATGGACAATGGATAATTGTCTGATTTATTACATGTTAAACTAATTAGAAAATATAAAAAATAATAATTAAATCAAAAAAATAGTAACAATTAAATTTTAATGCGATGAAAAAATTTACGATTTTTCTTCTAACTTTCCTGCTTTTTGTGGGAATTATGAATGTGAACGCTCAAAGTAGAACAACATCTACGCTAACCTCAACCGTTTCGGCAGGTTTGTTATGCGCTCCGGCAGACGTGCAAGTTACCTTTCACCCGGGTAATTTCTATGATCCTCTTTCCAATGCCAGGATTTATTACACAACAGATCCAAACGATCTAGACCTATATTATAATATAGTTCCGTGGGATCCGACAGATCCTGCCGTTGTCTCAAGTTCCTGGCAAGTAATTGAAATACCCGCCGGCACTATGATTGATAGTATAGGAGCGTTTCCTTCCTACTCGTCATTTTTTTATACTAACCAAAAACAGGACGTCACGACCTATTTTTTCGCTACCATTGAACAGGATTCCCATGATGTTCCGCTTTTAGTATCACCGGTACATACAGTACCTGTGATAGATCCGCCAACTATTACATTTGATCCTTTTAATGCGTTTGTGTGCGCTGCAGATGGTGATATCACGAATAGCGCAACCATTAGCGCCAGCGCTACGTGGCCCATTAACTTTAGCGAACTTTTTGCCGAAATGGGCATAGACCCCACATTTACCTACTCTTATGAATGGTATATTGACGGCGCTACTACTCCAACCTGTTCAGACGACTATACTTTAGGAACAACAGTAAATTGTAAATTTAATAACCTTACCTTAGGTACGCATCAAATTATGTTTAATGTAACCGTTCACGACGGTACGTACGAAGACCCTGCAACAGGTCAAACGCTGCCCCTTGCTGTTTATGGATGTATTGGCGGCGCTTCTCAAACAATTACCCTTACCGTACTTCCGCAACCTACCCTTACTTTTGCACCCACTTCTATTCTCAGCAACGTTGGCGCCAACGGCAGAGTTTGCGAAAATACAAATACAATTCGCATGCAGGCTAACGCTTCATGGCATAGCCCATCCCCTTTCAGATCTAGAGAAAGAATTGAATATTATATAGATGGTAATTTAGTTGCTACTTATGCCCCCAACAGCACCTGGATGGCTCAAAATGTTTCCGATCAGGATACAAGGTCTTTTAATGTATCGGCTTTGGCGCTGGGCGAACATACCATAAAGGCTATCCTTTATATACTTAACAACGATGGCACCCCCTCATATTGCGAAACAGAAGTTGAATATGTAATCACCATTGTAAACATTCCGGTGATTGCCGATGCCGGTCCTAACCAGTCGAATTGCGATGACGGCGCTTTTACGCTTGCCGCAAATGACCCCACCGGCGCAGGCGGCGATCAGGAAGGAACAGGAACCTGGAGCATTGTAGGTACCCCCCCCGCAGGCTTTACTATCGGTAACATTTCCGATATCAATGACCCGGAAGCGGAAGTTACAGGACTCCCCGTAGGCACCTCAGTTACCCTCCGCTGGACTATTACAAATCCTCCCTGTCAGGCATCTACCTCACAGGTTACATTAACCAACAACGAATTGCCGTACGTTATGTTAGACAACGAGTTTTACAGAGCCTGTCAAAATGATGAAGAGTTCACCATTACGGCAACGGTAGAAAATGAAACCAAAGAACCCTATAGCTATACCTGGACGACTTATACCGATGATGAACTTGGTGACTGTACTCCGGTTACAGGAACAGCGGGAGGCTCTAATACCACCACAGATACCTTTATATTAGATACGGAGTTCCCCAATCTATGTGAAGTTAATTATATTAAGGTAGTGGTAGAAGACGCTAACGGTTGTACCGCCGAATCTATTGCAGGAGTAATGATATATGAACAACCGGTAATCACGCTTGACCAGGACAGTTATATGACTTGTCAAGGTGGTGAAAGCATACAGATTACTCAAGAAACTGAGGGCGGCGAAGCCCCGTATGATTATTCATGGACGCTTACTACCGCGCCTCACCAATCTACGATGGCGCCGAAATTAAGCGGAGCGACCTCAACAGCAGGCGACAGTTATATCGTAAACTCAAATCCTAACGGCGCAGGCACAATCACCGTAGAGGTAACGGAATATGCAAACGGATGTAAAAACACTGCCACCGCACCGGTGATAGTAGTTACCTCCCCCGAACTTACCCTTACCCCCGCCGATGGTTTTGAAATTTGCGAAGGAAGCACATTTAATGCTTCTGTTAGAACCCCCGGAACATTCGGTATCTTTTTCTGGGATCAAATGCGCCCCGCAACCCTCACGTATCAAGTGTTTATGGACGACAACGAATTATGGAAAAGAGAAATAAACGCCCCCACCTCAGACAGTTTTTCCCAAACTTTATCCAATGTTTCTACAGCAGGATTAGCGCCGGGAGAACATGAATTTAGAGCGGTTTATACCTACGATGGCGTTGCAGGACATTGTGAAAGAGAAGTTATACATATAATAAATATACTTCCACTTCCGATAGTAACGCTTGCCGACGCCACCGTGTGTGAAGGTGAAGAATTGGTATTAACGCCCGAAATTGAAACTGGCGAACACTGTAATCAAATGCCATCCCCAATTCAATCCGTTACTTATACCCCAACAGGAGGTATTTCAGGAACTAAGGTTGGAAACGACTATGCAGTAAATACGGACGTTGCCCGCACAGGAACCGTTCGGATTGCCGTTACCGACTGTAGAGGATGTGTTGGCAGAGATACTGCACAAATTATTATTTACGAAATACCGGATGTTCAGATAAGTGTAGAAGAATGGCCCATTAAACAGTTTCCCGATAATATTTTTATTTGCTGGAATGCCGAGCCATTTGAATTAACAGGCGGTACCCCCGAAGGAGGAACCTACTCAGGTGATGGCGTTTATGAACAAGATGGTACTTATTTCTTTGACCCATCCTTACTACCCGATTTCGAATACAACATAACAGAAACCACTGTTATTGAATATCATTACTCTGACGAACACTGCGAAGGCACAGCTGAAGTTTTAATAACTATGAGAGAAATACCGGACATCTTTTTTTCCCACGCTTCTGCTTGCGCGCTTACCAATTTTGCAATACAATCTTGTTTGTTTTACGGTAGTGGTGAAAACGAAGGCACACCTTATACCTACACATGGGAACCTATAGATATTTTCCCGTTAGATGAAGAAGATTTGACCGGCACATACCTCGGAGAACCCAGCAATCCTAATGAGCTGTGTGTTTATCTTCCCATTAATACCGAAACACCGGGTTCCGGAACTATTACCATTACAGTTATAGATAATTTCGGATGTGTGGTTACCGAAACCACAGAAATAAATATTTGGGAAAACCCCACAGTAACGTTAGAAGACTGGTACGGCGTATGTTTAGGTGAAGAACTTTATATTGCACCTGACATAACCGGTGGTCATCCCGATTATTACCAGACTTGGAGTAGCGAAATGATTGAAGGAACTTTTACTGATGATGATGGATTCCTTAATGATGGTACTCTACATCCTCAATATTACCTTAGCTTTATGGGCCCAACTGTTCCTGCACAAGGATATATTACAGTAGTGGTAATGGATGAGTACGGATGTATCGGTACGGCAACCGCAAGAGTATCTATTATAGATCCTACTGTATATGCTACCATTGAAGATCTTCCCTCCCCGATGTGTAACAACTCCTTAATAACCCTGCACGCTACCATAGATGAGGTAGTTGATCCGAATGCAACCGAACTGTCTTACGAATGGGTGATGCGCACTTATGATAGTAATTGTGATATTATGATTGATGACATTTTTACGGGAGTAACCGATCTGAACGGTAATTACAAGATTGAAGTGGACGACAATGTAGTGGGAAGTGTTAGATTTTACTTAACGGTACATCACGATGGTTACACTGAAAATTGTGATAAAGAGTTCGAGTCAAATTGTATAGAGATTATACCGAGTATTAAAACTACCATTGTAGGCAACGAAATTGATACCGTTTGTCACGGCGGTAGCGTTGAAATTAGATACGCCCTTTCAAATTTAGACCTTACAAAGAGAATATACTACAGATGGTATGAAAATAATGTTTCTTATAATAATGGAGTGTATGGTTATTATGAATTACCTGCTGGACTTACCGAAGTAAACATGACCACGCTTCCGGAATTACATACCAACGAAGAAGGACCTGAGTCTTACTGCTACACCGTAGAAGTATGGCAAGGCGTTAACTCTCCGTATGAACCCGGCTGTCATATTTTCTCAGATTGCCACTGGGTAATGGATCTGAAAGATCCGGTAGTTACCATTCATGGTCCTATCACCGTAAATAAATTGGCTGATCCGGCTCCCGAATTTTATGCAAACGTAGTAGGCGGCATTGGAGAAGTTACTTACCAATGGTACTTAAACGGAAAAATAGTTGAAGACGCTACCGACGCCACTTATGTAATGGACGATCCAAACGTATTGGGCAACGTTGGCGATTACGACGTGCAAGTGAAAGTAAAACAGGCTTACTCCGGCTGCGACGCTGTTCTTATAACCCACCACTTTAGCGTAGTTTGCCCGTCAGGCTCCGTATCTATCGTTGGACCAAACGAAGGCTGCGTAGGAGACGTAATTACCCTTACCGCTGTGGTGCAAACCGAAGGCAGCGCAGAATATACGATCCAATGGAAAAAAGGCGAAAACTACCTGACAACTGAAACAAACAATACCTTCCAGTTTGAAGTTACAGAACCTATAGATATAGTTGAATATACCGTAGAAGTAAGTATTTGCAGTTGCGAAATATTAACCGCTCCTGTTCACTACTTCCAGGTATTACCCAGACCTGTTGTTTGGGTGGATGACTATGTGATTTGCGACAACGAAGACGCCTCAGTAGATGTGGAAGTAAATGTTGTGAACTGGGATGGTCAAATTTACCGCTATGTATGGTATGATGGAGATGATGAAGAATTTGACATTACTTACGAACCCCATAGAGTATTCAAAATGGGTGAATTTGGTTTCGATATGTATGACATTGCTACTTATAAAGTTCAGGTTGAATTGTTAAACGCTTCCTGTCCCTCTAACGTAGCGGAATTTCATATCACAAAACAAGGTGCGTTAGAACCGGTTATCATTAATCCTTCTGCCACCATAACCTGTTTAAAAACTCTTGTTTATTTTGAACTTGGCGAAGACCTTAATATTGCTGAATTAGGAACCCCTGTGTATTCATGGTGGGTAGATGGTATTGAAGTACCGGGAGAAAGTTTACCGTATTTGAATATTCCTTTCCTGTTTACCGGCATCCATTATGTTGAAGCGCATATTATGTATCCTAATAACAGTTGTGAATTTATTACCGACGCAGTTACGATTGAAGTACGCGGAATCAATTCTATCACCATTTCAGGACCCGAAGTAGTTTGCAACACAAACGAAACCGCAAACCTACTTGCCATAGTAGATCCTTACGGTGCAGTCGGTACTTACCAATGGTATGAAAGCGAAAACGAACTTGGAACTGAGGCTACCCAAGCTATCAGCAGTATTCCAAGCGACATCCCGTACTCCTACTTTGTAATATTTACCGATGAAGATTCAGGTTGTTCCGTACAGTCCGATCCATACAAAGTTACAGTAATAGAATATCCTTCTATCGGAATTGTAGCGGACAAAACTTTGATTTGCGAAGGCGATCAGGTAGTACTCTCTGCTGCTGCCGGCGAAGATCCGAACTTTGTTTACCAATGGTATGAAAACGATGAACCGCTTGCCGGAAAAACACATCCTATATTATATATAATACCTAATAATACAGCCACCTATTATTTCACTGCCCAACAAAACGGCACGGATTGTGTGGCTCAATCTAACGAAATTACGATAACGGTAGTTCCAATTCCTGTAATTGATATTACGTTGCATCCTAATTCAGCAAGTCACATTTGCGAAGGCGGCGCCGTAATATTGGAGGCTACTTCTTACCCCGGCGCAGTTTATACATGGTATAAAAACGGCGTTATTATTCCGGGTGCAGTAGCGCATCTTATTGTGGACTTCCCGCAAACCAATAATGACTTGGTAGCACAATATACTTATAAAGCAATGGTTACAGTAAAACCGGGCTGCGAATCAGAATTTTCCAATGAAATTCAGATTACAGTTAACCCTGTTTTAGATGTATTTGTTGAAGGCGATGACTTGGTATGTGAAAATGGTGAAATTAACTTATCCGGTTATGTAAATAACTGGGATCACTTAACCGGTTCGCTCACTTACGAATGGCTGCTTGCCGGCTGGGAAGGCACATTAGAATATCCTGACCTCTATTTAGACGCTTTCAAAGATGCTTACGAAGCACAATTTGAAGCCGTATTAGAAGCCGATTTTGAAGAAGAATTTGAAGCGTTACATCCTGTTCATGATAATGCAGCAAATACATACTCCAATACAGGTTTACCATCCGGTCTTACCTGTACCGGTACTGCCGCTTCAAGTCTTCGTTTCATGTATAATCTGGGTGCAGACGATGCCGAAACATTAGGAACCAGCGTTGGTATCACTGACGCTACTTCTGCTGCCGCCGGATTTATTACTACCGATATATTGGAAGCCATTAAAGCGCAAGCCAGAATGGATGCTGAAGCCGATGCACAACTTGCAGGTCCAAATCTTACCGACGCTGCCGGCGCCGCAAAAGGAGCCGCTTATGCAAGCGCTACGATGAACCCCGCATTTAAGGCAGACATCATGGAAGCATACTTATACAATTTAAGCAGTTTCACTTTCTGGGATGCCCCCAATCCTACTTCAGGCTATACCCCTGCACAAGGATCCGTACCTTTCACAGGAATTACCTTCCCATGTTTACCGGCTTATACAAACCAAATAGCCGCTTATAGATATGGTTATGAATATGGATACTGGAACGCTTACAACACTGCATTTATGGATGAATACTATCAATTAATATTAGATGGATTGAAAAGCGTATATGCAGATGAGTATGAGGCTACTTTCCCAACATTTTATGAAAATTATGTAGGATTGCTTGAAGCAGGTTCAGTAGAACCGGGTACTGTTGGAAACCAATTTGATCTTAATCTTGCAGATGGTTTACCGGCAAGAGATTTCCCGTATCGTTTCTACTTTGTTGTACATAATGCCAACAGTTGTGTGGCTACCAGCGAACCGTTCTTTGTAACGGTGGTAGCGCCTCCCGTTGTAGAAATAACTGCCACCGACTTAGAAATCTGTCTCGGAGGCGAAGTTACCCTAACCGCTCATTTAGAAGATTATAACATTGAAGGTTTAACTTACAGATGGTTCTTAAATGATACCGATAATCCTATTCAGGGCGCTACCGAAAGCACATTGACAGTTACTCCGAATGCTCTTGGACTGAACAATTATATTGTACGTGTTGCTCAACCTGCATCAGGTTGCGAAGCCACAGCAGAAATTACAATAACAGTAACCCCAATACCTGTAATTGACTATATTGTATTATCCGTAGGACAATGCGAAGGCTCTACTGCAACACTTACCGCAGCGTTGCCCATATTTGGTCCTAATGATCCGGGTCCTGGTTATACTTTCGCATGGTATAGAAATGGAGTTCTTATTCCGGGCGCAACCGCATACAAACTTATTGAAACCGGTTTGGAAATTGGTCTTTATGAATATGCAGCAACTGTTGAATTAACTAATTCCGGTTGTTTATCCAATAAAACTTTTGCCGGACCTTTCAGAATACTTCCGCAACCCACAGTTGAAATTCATGGAATTAGTTCATTCTGTTCAGAAGAACCTGTGGATGTTACGCTTACCGCACTTCCAATGCCAGGCGATCCTTACAATGATCCTTTCTATAATCAAAGTACGCCCGATTATCAAAATTCTTACCTCTACTATTGGTATTTGGATGATGTAGAACAAACCGCTACCAATGCGTATGTATATACTTTCACATTAGCGCCAAGAATTACTCCTTATAAAGTTAAAGTGTTTGCTTTCAGTATTAATCCTTATACTGCTGGAAGTTGTGAAGCATGGAGCGAAGATTTTGAAATCATGGTAACACCGGAACTCGTAGTAGGTATTGGCGCCGATTTAACCAAAATTTGTGTAGGCGAAACCGTTAAATTAACTGCTGAAATCGCTATCAATCCTGATATGGTATATCAATGGTACACCGTAGTTGAAGGCGAACTGATAGAAATTGAAGACGGAAACTCTCCAATCTTATACGTAACTCCGGAAGAAACGACAACCTATACATTCAAAGCAAAATATAACGACGCCGAATGTATAGCTACTTCAAATCTTGTAACTGTTACCGTAGTTCAAAAACCTGAAATTGAAATTGAAGAGATTTTAGATACCCACATTTGCGAAGGCGGACCTGTAATTTTGGTAGCAACCGATATTCCGGGCGCTATTTATACATGGTTTAAAAACGGTATTATTATTGAAGGCGCAGTAGCGCATAAAATTGTGGACTTCCCGCAAGCGCAAAACGGTCTCGTTACCGAATATACCTATACCGCTATTGCTACTTTAGATCCAGAATGCTCTTCCGCAGAACCGTCTAACGAAATAGTAATTGTTGTAAATCCTGCATTAGATCTAATTATTGAAGGCGAAGATATTGTTTGCGAAAACAATAACGTAGTATTGAACGGATTTATATTGAATTACGATCCGCTTACGGGACCGCTTTGTTTCACTTGGGTAATTCCGGGTGTTGAAGGAATTCCTGTAGATCCTAACGATTATTTAGAAGGATTTGAAGAAGGATACGAGATCCAATATGATAATTTATTATGGGAAGGTTATACTACTGCTTTCTCAAACACTCACCCCACACCTAATAAATTTGATGATTATTCTTCACTTTCAAGTTTGCCGATGGGATTGTTATGTGCTTCTTCAGGCGCTACATCTACATATCAGATGTATAATAATGGTATTGATGCTGCCGAGGATGCAGGCGCTCCTGCCGGTTTAGCCGATGCCGCCGATGCTGCCGATGCATTTATTGCTACATTGAAAGATGCCATAGAAGAACAGGCTGCATTAGACGCTGCTGCCGATGCCGCTATTGCAGGTCCTTATATTGACTTTGATAAAGGCGTTGCAGAAGGTACTAACTACGCAACCGCTGCCGTAATCCAACAATTAAAAGCCAGCATGATCTTTGCTGTTCCTCCTTACAATTGGAGCGAACAAACAGTATTAGATTCACCCGATCCTGTTCCGGGAACTTATGATGCATCTGTAGGATATTGGAATATCTTAAATCCATCCGGCTCTACTTACGATTGTATGCATGCTGTACAAAAAGAAGCTTACAAATGGGGTTATGCCTATGGATACTGGTACTGGTATCATAATGCCTTTATGCAAGAATACTATGATCAGGTATTAGAAGGATTAACTTCTCTCTATACTGATAAATATGCAGAAATATTTAAAGAAAATTATCCTGTATATACTATTGATGTAATTGCAGAGGGTTCATTCATCCCCGCCGAAGTAGGCGATGGATTGGTACTTGATGTTAATTTACCTGCAAGACCTTATCCGTATTGTATCTATCTAACCGCTTCTACCAACTGTGAAGAAGGCGCTGCCAACACCGGTTGTGCAACCACTGTTGGACCATTCTGCGTAACGGTACTCGCGGCTCCGATAATTACAGGTATTGATATGACTCCCGAACACGGCAATATCTGCGACGGCGGACAAGTTACGCTTACAGCTAATGTAGAAAATCCGGAAGATGTTGCATACTATATTTGGTATGAAAACGGTCTTGAAATGCCGGGCGAAAATCTAAGTTATATTTTAGTTTCCCCGCTTGCCATTGATGGAAACCCGACAGACTATGTTTATAATGTAGTGGCTGTGCCTTACGGTGGTATGACATGCGCATCACCGCTAGATCCACAATTAGCAAAAACCGTACATGTAACCCGTAATCCTATTGTTGAAATACATGGTGATCACCATGTTTGCGATATTTATGTAGGAGATGTTTCGAATGCTTATCCTAACGTTGACCTTACCGCTTATGTGGATGGTGTTTATGATTCATGGCATCCTTACGATTATACGAATTACCAATGGTATTTGAACGGCGCACTCTATAATCCGCAAAATTATATTGACGCACAACGTATCTACATCTATCTTCCTTATAATTCGAATAATGAACCCTATCTGTTCAAAATGGAATACACTAACGAATATGGATGCAGTGCATGGAGTCAAGAATTTGTAGTGTATGTTCACCTACAACAACAAGTTGTTATTACATCAACAGAAGATGAAATTTGCGAAGGCGGAAGCGTAACCTTAACCGCTAATTTAGCAGACTATAACGAAACTGATTATGTATATCAATGGTATCATGGTGAAGCCGTGCAACCACTCAATATTATTCCGGGCGCAACAGAACGTACTTATACTACCCCTGCCGTTTATGGTGCAGAAACACACACCTACTGGGTAACTGTAAAACAAAATACTACTTTCGGCGACCAGGATACTATTAAATGTTATGTTGAAGAGATGTTTAATTTAATAGTTCACGCTAAACCGACCATTGCAGAAATCACAATTGATAAAACTGATATCTGCTCAGGCGGACAAGTAACAGTTACCGCTTATTTACCGGAAGAAGAACCCAATTATGGAGATAATCCAATCTTCACCTGGTATGAAAATGGATTCATTATGCCCAATGTTACAGGACCTTCTTTCACTGTTTCCCCATTAGCAATTGATGATGATATTACGCTTTATACTTACAATGCTACAGTAAAATATGAAAATTCTGGTTGCGAATCATTGTGGAATGAAGAACTTGGAAAAACAGTTACAGTTTATCGTAATCCTATCGTAGATATTCACGGAGACGAAAACATTTGTGAAACCAACGCCATATTCTTAACAGCTTCTGTTGATCATTCTTCAGATCCGGTAGGTATCTTATCTTATACCTGGTATGAATCTGGCGAAGAACGCGACAATGACCAATTCTATATAGATAATCCGCACGGACAATTCTACGCAGAATATTGGCCACCCAAATATGAACCTTATAAGTTTACTGTTGAAGTAACCCGCGAAGACGGCTGTACTTCTATCAGCGAACCATTCTTTGTTTATGTTCATACTTTACCGGTAGTGAATATTACCGCACCTGAAACCACCATTTGCGACGGCGGCGAAGTAACGCTTACCGCTAACTTGAATGATTATAATCCCGACTTAATGACTTTCCAATGGTATAGATATGAAGACAACGAATATGATCTTCCATTAATTGGACACATTGTTATTACAGATACAATATTGATACCGGGCGCAACGCAAATTACATACGGACCGGTAGTATTAAATGAAACCACCAGATTTGCAGTGAAAGTAATTCAAACTCATTCCTTATGTAGCGCAACAGATGAAATCACTATTGAAGTTACTCCGGTACCTGTTGTGGTAGTTCCTGATCCGCTTGTAGATGCTCATATTTGCAACGGCGAACAGGTTACCATGACCGTTTCTACTACAATTGACGGCGAACCGGTTGAAAACGTAACCTATCAATGGTTTGAAAACGGCATACTGCTTCCGGGAGTTATCACCGATACCTATACCCCAACTGCAACCGCAGCAGGAGTTTATACGTATGAAGTGATTGCTTATGTTCCCATTGCAGGCTGTACTTCTGTACTTACCTTAGTAGGTACAATTACTATCGGAGATCCGATTGCAGTTAGTATAGGAGGACCACACGACATTTGCGGAAACGCCACAGGCGCTACGCTGTATGCTATTGTTGATCCGGAAGACGCTACTGTAATCTATCAATGGTTCTTAAATGGCGTGGCTATAGATGACGCTACCGATGCTACTCTAAGCATTGCTGATTTGGAACCCAGCCCATTCCCGTATAACTATACCGTTCAAATTACCGATACCGTTTCCGGATGTATATCATTATCAGAAATTTATCCAGTTAATGTAGAAGAATTTCTTACTATTGGTATTACTGCCGATAAAACAGAAGTTTGCGCAGGTGAAACCGTAGTGATTACCGCTGATGTGAACGAAGACCCGAATATGCATTACCAATGGTATGAATGGGGTGAAATTGAAGTTCCTGGCGAAGGAGACGAAGAACCAACCTATATTGAAGACTGGATAGAAATTGAAGGAGAAAACGCACCCGTACTATATACGTACCCGGAAGTAACAACCACTTATACTTTCAAGGCTACGCAAATTGGATCAGAATGTGTTGCCGTTTCCAACTCTGTAACCATAACTGTAATTTCTGTACCCGTTATCACAATCGAAGAACCGATTTTAGATACTATTTGCAAAGGCGAACAAGTATCGTTTACAGTTGCACTTGAGTCAGATATGGCAGTTACCTATATTTGGTATGTTGACCATATAGCCGTAGAAGGCGCTGATTTAGGCAGTTTAACTTATACATTCGACCACTACGGTGAATTTATAATTGAAGTTTCTGCAACCTCACAAATAGCGGGATGTACTTCCGATATATTATATGTAGGAACTATTACTGTTAAAGACGCTCCCACTGTGTATATTGATGGTCCAACCGTTGTATGTAACACGGATGAACCTACCAACCTGTTTGCAATTGTAACTCCGTCAGATGCAACCGTTGAATATCAATGGTATGTATTGCATGATGGCGTTGAAACAGAATTGGGAACAGAAAATATGGAAACAGTAAGCAATGAACCCAGCCCGTATCCATATATCTACATCGTTGAGATCACCGATACGGAATCCGGTTGTGTTGTGAAATCACTTGCTCATACCGTTTATGTAGATCAATTCCCTACAATTGGAATTGAAGCCGACAAGACCGAAATCTGCGCAGGCGAAACAGTTAAATTAACTGCCAATATTACTGAATCTGGCAATATGGTTTACCAATGGTATGCAGATGGCGAACTTATTGAAGGCGCTGACGCTACAGTACATTATGTATATCCTGAGGTAACTACCGTTTATACATTTACCGCTACGCAAATTGGCTCTGAATGTGAAGCTACTTCCAACATCGTAACGGTAACAGTAATTCCTGCACCTGCATTTGAATTTACATATATTGAAGATATCATTTGCAAAGGCGAGCAAGTTACTTTCGAAACAACACTCACTACTACCGGCGCAGTAACTTATACATGGTATATCAACGATCTGAAAATTGGTGGCGCTGATTTAGGCAGTTTAACCTATACTTTCGACCACTATGGAACATTCGTATTCAAAGTTTCTGCCACCTCACAAATAGCGGAATGTACTTCCGAAATTGTTGAAGTAGGAACCATAGTAGTTAAAGAAGCTCCATCTGTTTATATTGAAGGTCCGATTTTAGTATGCAATGCTGAAATTCCATCCATATTACATGCCATAGTAGATCCAACTGACGCTACTGTTGAGTATCAATGGTATTTAGATAACGGCATATTGCTTGGTGAAAACGATTCTATTATTACAATAAGTAATATTCCAAGACCGGAACCTTACATTTACGTAGTTGAAATTACTGATTATGAATCTGGTTGCGTTGTGAAATCTATTGCACATACAGTTTACGTAGAACAATTCCCTGTTATTGGTATTGAAGCCGATAAAACAGAAGTATGTGTTGGTGAAATTGTTCAATTAACAGCCAATGTATCCTATTCCCCGAATATGATCTATAAATGGTTTGCTAATGGAAATGAAATTTTAGCACAAGGTACAAACGCTCCCGTAATTTATGTATATCCATACGAAACAACTACTTATACATTCGAGGCTTCTCAAATTGGCTCAGAATGTACCGCAACTTCAAACACTGTAATCGTAGTGGTAATTCCTGCTCCTATCGTAGATATTATTCCGGTTGTTGAAACTATTTGCGAAGGCGATCAGGTAACATTCAATGCTCAGGTAGTAAATAACGTTGCAGCAACATTTACATGGTTTATCAACGATATTGAAGAACCGGAAGCGCATAACCCATCTCTTACTTATACATTCGACCACTTTGGCGTGTTTGTAGTAAAAGTATCCGCTACCTCAGTAGTTGCAAATTGTATTTCAGAAATTGTATATGCCGGCACTATTACGGTTAAAGCGCCTCCAACAGTATCTATCTCAGGACCGCATGAAGTTTGTAATGCCGTAATACCTCCACTCTTGTATGCAGATGTTATTCCAATCAGTACTACCGTATATGAATATCAATGGTATTTGAATAACGATCCTATAGAGGGCGCTAACGGCGATACCTTACATATTTCCAATATTCCAAATAATGTTCCTTACAATTACAAAGTTGAAGTTAGGGATATAGAATCCGGTTGTGTAGCATATTCTGACGTACATCAGGTTATGGTTGTTCAATATTCTAATATTAGTATCAGCGCAGATAAGACTGTTGCCTGTGTAGGTTCAGATTTCCATTTCTCAGCAGATATTGAAGAATATTGGAATTGGATCTTCCAATGGTACTTAAATGGATACCCTATTGAAGGCGCCAACTTCGAATTTTATGATTTTATTGATCCTGAAGTAGGTTCTTGGATCATATCATTTGTTGCTACCCAAATAGGTTCCAACTGTATGGTTAATTCCAACTCAATTTCAATTACGGTTAATCCTATTCCGCCTGCACCTGAACTCATTATTTCCGACAACATGATTTGTAGCGGTACTAATGTAACCGTTACCGGTGATGTGAACGGCGCTTATGACTGGTATAGAAATGGATTCTTAATTTCAAGCGACGCTCCGAAATCTATTACCGACAACACTGCTACCGCTGATACTGAATTAACTCCTTATTATTATACGGCAACAGTTACGGTTAATGAGTGTACATCAGCCGAGTCAGAACCTGTAACCGTAACCGTTCACCCGCAATTCACCGTTACCATTACAGGCGGACACGATGTTTGTCAACAAGCCGATGAAAATTCACAATTGAAATTATACGCACAAATACATCCGGCGCCACAACCTGGCGTTACCTATAACTATCATTGGACAGTGTCACATGATAATGGACCTGCTGAAACCTATTATGATAATACTGACGTTAATTACTCTGCAATTCCTGTTTATTGGGAAGCAAGCGATTTACTTTACTATATATCTGTTGAAGTTACAGCTATCGGATACGGATGTTCCAATATACCGAACGAATTCCACGATGTACACATTTGGCTAACCCCATCAGTTGTTATCACTGTGGATAATCCTGCCATCTGTTTGGACGGTACTATTATGGCTAAAGCTTGGCCAGACCCAACCGAACCTTACAGTGATCCGTACAGTTACGAATGGACCATAAACGGTACCCCGCTTTACAATAGTCAAGAAGTTGAAATTAAAGACAACTTCAAGATTGGAGTTAATGAAATTGCGGTTACAGTTAAACGTCCGTACTCAAGTTGGGCTTGCTACGGATCAAATGTGAAATTAGTGAACGTGCTTACACCTCCATCATTAGATTTAACACAAATAATTGCAGGAGCAGATAGACCTGGTATGTGCGAGGGAGGACGAGTAGCAATGGAAGCGAAAATTGTTGACTTTGACCAAACATTAGTAAATGTTGAAGATTATACGTATCGTTGGGAAGTTGATGGAAGTTTGATACCGAATGCGCAGTCTTCAATCTACACCTCCGATCCGTTGCCATTGAATACAGAAGGTTTCATATTTAGAGTAAAAGCTGTAAATGACGCTAGTTTAGGATGTAATGCAGAATGGACAAATTTTGACCCGGTTATAGTTGTGGCTCAACCTACGGTTCACCTTAATTGGAAAGATTACAGTATGCCTGCTGTTTGTGATGGCGCTGTTATCGAAATTATTTCTACGCTCGGTGGTATAACAGATCCTAATATTCAACTTGGAAAAGACTACACTTGGCTCGACCTGGGAGGAGAACCAATTAGTTTCACTAACCAAATTCCCCCACGTACTGTTACATTTAACTACCCATCTCCGGATCAGCAATTTTTCTTGAAAGTTTCATTTGATAATCCAACCTGTAAAGATGCTCAAAATTTAACACCACTAAGCATCGCAATTGAACCCGATCCTATATTTAGTAATACTAATATTCAACCCGGACCTTATGATGGATTGTGTTTGGGTGAAATCGTTGGACTTGACGCTTATTATGAAATAAAAACTACAACGAACATAGGAACGTTACAATGGTGGTATCAGTTTGAAGATGAAGAGTATGTAAAACTTGAAACTGGAGTGGGCGGCGATCATAAAACTCATAAACCGGCTCAGGCAGGAGAATATAACTACAAGATTACCTATACTGCTCAATACCCACTGTCAGGCTGTGATATAGATCCTGTAGTATTTGGACCTATGGTAGTTAACGAATCTATTACGCCAAGCGCTAAATTTATCAATGAAGATTTACCGCCGCATACTTGCGCACCCGGACCTCTTGCTAAACCGGTATCACTGTTTATTGAGTTTACAGGTACTGCGCCATTCTACTTTACTGTAATTGCAGACGACGGCTCAACCCCAATGAATCTGATGTCCACAACAAATATCTATGAACTTATTGTTACCCCGAAAGTAACTACAAGATACACGTTGGCATCATTAGAAGATTACACGAAGTGTGTAACAGGTACATTCATTAAATCTGATATTACTGTAATTGTTACCGATGTGGTAATTGAAACTCCATTCATTGAAATTTGCGCAGAAACGATGGATATTAATATTACTTTAATCTCTTACGTATCTAATAAGGCTGTAGTTACTTTCCCGTGTGGCGAACCGATAGAAGTTGAAATTGTATCGAATGGAACCAACGGTGTAATCACAGTTCCAATACCTGCTGAATGTCTCAGCTTGGGTGTCCATACCGTAACGATTACTATTGATGGCTGTGAATTTAATGTCCAAGTTATGAATAACTACTATTCTAGTGGCGAAAGTTACCAACTTATCCATAGAAGATGGGAAGGAAATGCAGAAGTATTGGTGGTAAGTAACAATTATGATCCGGAAAGCCCATACTACAATGGCGGATATGTATTCACCTCTTACCAATGGTACAAGAACGATAATTTGATACCGGGCGCTACCAAACAATATTACCAGGATCCTGATGGCGTAAATGGACTTTATTATGTACGCCTCACCGGATACAAAGTGGACGCTAATGGTAATAAGATTGGTGATATGATTACATTTAATACTTGTGAAAAAGAATTTAACCAAATATTTTCTATCAATGTATATCCTGTTCCGGCTCAAATAGAACAACCGGTTTGGATAGAAATTGACTTAACCCCTGCCGAATTGGAAGGCGCTTACTTGGATATCTACGATGCCAAAGGCGCACACGTAAGACAGGTTAAGGTAGAAAGTTCCAAAACGAAAGTAGAAGGCTTTAAAACACAAGGTACTTACTTTGGTAGAATTACCACCGGTACCGATGAAATCAAGGCAGTTAAATTTGTAATTGTTAAATAAGAAATGTTTCTAAGCGGGCAACGCCTCGTTGCCCGCTTTTATAACAAATAAAAATAATTAAGAATAATTAAAAAATAAATACTTATGAAAAAACAACTATTATTAATCGGTCTTATTTTCGGAATGTTTACCGCTTTTAGTCAAGAGGTAACCCCAAACGACAATGCAACAGACAACGCAAAAGTAGATACAACTGCTACTGTTGCTGATGATTACTGTCCCCACCGTATCCAACTTCGTTTGGGTGGTGGCTATTCTAATGATGTCTTTAAGAAAGATATCTTTGATTATCAAAGCAAATGCACCTATACCGCTATGGCGGAAATAGGGTATGCTTATTTATGGCATCGTAAAGTAAATATTGGTATTGGTTTTGCTGTGGGCATTGGACACACCCGCCCATTGATGAGATTAAATGATGCCAGAACTATTACTGTTAATGATCCTTTTTATAATTCAGGCGATCCCGAAGCACTGTATGATTTAACTTATAAAGTAACGGATTTAAAAGAAAGACAGCGTGTTTGGGCAATTGAAGTGCCGCTAACCGCTCAACTTGAAAAGAAATGGGGAAAACATGGAATTTATGCAGAACTCGGTGTAAAAGGATATTTTCCATTTTCTTGTCAACTGGCTTTTCCTGATGGAATAGTGGACTTGGCAGCAATACAGGATGATAATTTGAAAGTTGAAATGGACGCATTAGAAGTCCATTTAGCTGAACAAAATATTGGTGGTTATTCAATTAAAACTAAAATGAGATGTTCCATAGATATTTTGGGTGAGTTTGGCGGAGTTTTCGGAATCGCTCGTAGCGCAGATTTTTATCTCGGCGTGTATGCTTCCTACGGATTCTTGGATATTACTCAAAAAAACAAAGATCTTAAATTAACAGGACCTAAAGATCCAAGACTTGATGAAATATTGAATGGATTTCTTAACTCACCAAAAAAATGGAATCTTTTTCAAGTAGGACTTAAATTAGGCTTCCATTTCTTACCTTGCAAAGAGTGCGGAAACAATAAGTATATGAGAGACGAAAAACGTGAATTTATGGATGAAATGAAGAAAAAACAAAAAGAACCTATCATCGTAACCAATACCGTTCAAGAGTACTACTATATTGTGCCTACTATCTCTCAAGAATTACTTGACGAAAGCGCCAACGACCCCGCAAAGAAAAAAGCCCTTACAGAACTTGCACAATCGTTGTCAAACATCAAAATATTATTCGATTTAGATAAAGATATTCCTAAATTGGATGATTACAAAAGAGAAAACATTAAAAAAGCGGCAGATTTACTCAAATCAAACCCAGACCTTTTGGTAATCGTAACCGGTTATACTTCACCCGAAGGAACCGAAGCGCATAATCAAGATTTAGGTTATAGACGCGCTATTGCGGTAAGACAACACTTTATCAATAATGGAGTTCCAGCAGATCAAATTACAACCAAAAATTACACTGCACAAGACGAACAACATAAAATTGATATTCCTGAAAAGGATTATAAAGAACAACGCGCTGTTATTTTCAAAATTGAAAAGAAATAGTATGTGTTTAAAATTTTGTCAAAAAAAAACTGCCGAAATCTTCGGCAGTTTTTTTTTGACTTTTTTTATATTTTCGCGCAAATTATTAAACAATGGAAGTAACACGAATTTTTGATTTATTATCTCACCAATTAGACAATTTTCCCAAAGAAGACGCTGTATGCGGAAAAGAAAACGGAGTATGGGTGCATTACAGTACAGCGCAATATATCCAAAAAGCAGAGCAAATTGCCTACGGCTTTCTACAGTTAGGAATAAAAAAAGGAGACAGAATCGCCTCCATTAGTAACAACCGCCCCGAATGGAACTTTTTGGATATGGCAATTCATCAGGTTGGCGCCATTCATGTTTCCATTTATCCTACCATTAGCGAAGCCGATTATCAATACATCTTAAATCATGCGGATGTAAAAATGGTATTTGTAGCAGGATGGGAGTTGCTCCGAAAAATTGAAAATATTTTAAACAGCATTCCCAGCATTAAAGATAATGTTTATACTTTTAGAAATTTAAGAGGCTATAAACACTTGAATGAAATTATTGAGTTAGGCAATGCTAATCCTGCGCCGGAACTGTTAAAAGAGATTAAAGATTCTATTACAACAGATGATACCGCCACTTTAATTTATACTTCCGGCACAACGGGAAACCCCAAGGGCGCGATGCTCTCGCATGCCAATCTGTTGAACAATGCCAAAGCCATCGCCCCGATTATTCCGGTGGTAGAAGATAGTCGTTGTTTAAGTTACATGCCGCTCTGTCACGTGTATGAACGAATGATGATCTATGCCTGGCACTATGTTGGCGTATCTATCTATTATGCAGAAAGTATGGCTACTATTGCCGACAATTTAAAGGAAATTCGTCCGGATGTATTTACTTCGGTGCCACGTTTGTTGGAAAAATTTTATGATAAAATTTTATCGGTAGGATACAAACAGAAAGGTATTAAAAAAACGATCTTCTTTTGGGCGAATAATATTGCTTTAGATATTGAATTGGAGGGAAAAACAAAATGGTATAAAATGAAACTGAAAATTGCTCGAAAATTAGTGCTTAATAAATGGAAAGAGGCGCTGGGGGGAAGGTTTTCTGTAATTGTTTCCGGAGGCGCCGCTATTCAACCTAAAATAAGCAAGATCTTTTATGCCATGAATATTCCTATTTTAGAAGGATATGGATTAACGGAAACTTCGCCGGTGATTGCAGTGAGCAATTTCTTTAAAAACGGAGTAAAAATTGGCACGGTGGGTCCTCCACTGCCCGGCATTGAAGTGAAAATTGCTGATGATGGCGAAATCCTCACCAAAGGACACTGTTTGATGAAAGGATATTACAACGCCCCCGAACTGACCGCAGAGGTAATTGATGAAGAGGGGTGGTTTCATACCGGAGACTTAGGTCAAATTGAACCCGAAGGACAGGTAAAAATTACGGGAAGAAAAAAAGAGATGTTTAAAACCGCTTTCGGAAAATATATTGTGCCTACTTTAATTGAAAATAAATTTTCGGAGCATCCCATGATTGATAATATTTTGGTAGTTGGCGAGAATAAACAGTTTGCGGCGGCGCTGATTGTGCCGGAGTTTGGAGATATGCGTTCCTGGTGCGCCCGCGAAGGTATTTCATATACTACTAATGAAGAGATGATTGCACATCCGCAAGTGCTGGCAAAATTTAAACAGTTGGTGGACAGGTATAATAAATTTTTTGGCGATACGGAACAGGTTAAACGTTTTAAACTGATTGGATATTCGTGGGCTGTTGAGACGGGCGAACTAACCCCTACGCTTAAATTAAAACGGGGTTTTATTTATAAAAAGTTTGAAGAAGAGATAGAAGCGCTGTTTAAGTAAAAAACTTATTCGGCAATTACCTCTAAGGTAACAGTAACCTTAATATCTTTATGAATATTAATTTGAGCGGTATAGTTTCCTAACTCTTTAATATGCGCTTCGGGAAGGATAATTTTCTTGCGGTCAATTTCAATATCGTGTTGATCTTTCAATGCTTGTGCAACGGCGATAGTATTTACTGAACCAAAAATAGTTCCTTTTTCTGAGGCTTTTTGAGCAATTTTCAACGTTAAACCGTCAATTTTTCCAGCGAGAAATTCGGCTTCTTTACGAATTTTTTCGGCTTTATATGAGCGTTGTTTAATGGTTTCTGCTAACATTTTTTTGTTAGGAATTGTTGCAAGAATAGCTAATCCTTTAGGGAGTAAATAGTTTCTTGCGTAACCGTCTTTCACTTTTACGATTTCGTCAGCGTATCCTAATTTTTCAACATCTTGTTTTAAAATAATTTCCATAGTATTGTCCTCCTTCTTATTGATTAGTTTTTAGATTATCTGCAACAAAAGGAAGCAACGCCAAATGCCTTGCACGTTTTACTGCCTGTGCTACTTTCTTTTGAAATTTTAAAGATGTTCCAGTTAAACGCCTTGGAAAAATTCTACCTTGTTCATTTACAAATTTCTTTAAAAATTCGCCATCTTTATAGTCAATATATTTAATTCCGCTTTTTTTAAAGCGACAATATTTTTTTGTTTTGAAATCTACCGCGATGGGGGTTAAATATTTAATGTCGTTTTGTGCCATAATGTTATTCCTCCTTATTATTTAAATTTTGTTCTACAAATGGTTCTTCTCCAGCAGTTTCTCCAACGGTTTCTTCAATGATTTCTACAATGGATTCTACTACGGGTTCTTTAATTGGATTTTCGATTATTTCTACAGTGGATTCTACAATGGGTTCTTCAATGATTTCTACAATGGGTTCAATTATATCATCCATAATATCTTCAATAGGGTCTTCAACGGGTTCATATTTAATTGCAACTTTAGGTTCATGCTTAATTTCATACACGATTTCGGGTTTTGTCTCTTTTTTCTGTCCGAAGCCGTATATACGTCTTTTTTCAGCATAAGCAATGGCATCTTTATCAAGTAACACAGATAGATAGCGCATTACTCTTTCGTCTCTACGGAACTGTAATTCAAGTTCGCCAACCACATTGGGTTCGGCTTTGAACTCAAACAATTGGTAAAATCCTGTGGATTTTTTTTGGATTTGGTACTCAAGTTTTTTGAGTCCCCAGTTTTCTTGATGAATAATTTCTGCTCCTTTATCCAAGAGAAATTTTTCAAATTTTTTTACCGTTTCCTTCATCTGATCTTCAGACAAAACGGGTGTCATAATGAAAACGGTTTCATACTGTTTTAACATACTGTTTTTTATAAATTAGTTAATAATTTTATCCCAAATTTTCGGGGCGCGAAAATATAAAAATTTTGATATAAAAAAAAGTATTCCGCAAGTTCATCATAACAAAATCATTAAAAAAAACATGTTTCTTTGCAAATTAAAATGGAATACTATAATTCATTAACCAAACATGATCAATCATAAATTATTAAACCCTAAAAGTATTGCAGTTATCGGCGCTTCAAACGATGTGCAAAAACCCGGCGGAAAAGTTCTTAAAAACTTATTAAACAGTTCGTTCTCAGGAAATGTCTATGCCGTGAATCCCAAAGACAACCTCGTGCAAGGCGTACCCTGTTTTGCAAAAGTAGATGACCTGCCCCAAGTGGATTGCGCTATTTTGGCAATTGCCGCAAAATATTGTCTGCATGCCGTTGACGTACTGGCGTTTCAAAAAAATACCGGAGGATTTATCATTCTCTCTGCTGGATTCTCAGAAGAAAACGAAGAGGGCGCGGTGTTGGAAAAAAAGATAGTAGAAATCATTAACAGCGTGAAAGGAACATTGATAGGACCTAACTGTACAGGATTTTTAAACAGAAATTATACGGGAAATTTTGCAACCCCCGTGCCGCCGCTGCAACCCAACGGCATTGATTTTGTTTCCGGATCGGGCGCAACCGCAGTGTTTATTACAGAATACGGAATGAGCAACGGTTTGACATTCAACAGCATTTGGGCAGTGGGAAACTCCGCGCAAACCGGCATCGAAGATGTATTGGAGCATTTAGACGATACTTTCAATCCGGCATCAAGTTCTCGCGTAATTATGCTCTACATGGAAAATGTGCGCAATCCGCAGAAATTGTTGAAACACGCAGTATCTTTGTATCACAAAGGGGTTCGTATTGCCGCCATAAAATCGGGAGGCTCGGCAGCCGGCAGTCGCGCCGCTTCTTCCCACACGGGCGCATTGGCAACCAACGATGCAGCCGTAGATGCGCTGTTTAGAAAAGCAGGTATTGTGCGCTGTCATAACCGGGAGGAATTAACTACCGTTTGCTCTATTTTTATGCACCCCGAAGTGAAAGGAAAAAATATCGCTATCATCACGCATGCCGGCGGTCCAGCAGTGATGCTCACCGATACACTCTCCAACAACGGCTTGGAAGTGCCGCACCTTGAAGGCGAAAAAGCAGATAAGTTGCTAACGAAGTTGTATGCAGGATCTTCCGTAGCAAATCCTATTGACTTTTTAGCCACCGGAACAGCAGAACAACTTGGTTTTATTATTGACGCCTGCGAAAACGATTTTGAAAATATTGACGCAATGGCAGTAATTTTTGGATCTCCCGGACTTTTTCCCAATTGGGATGTGTATGAACTGTTGCACAACAAAATGAAAACCAACAAAAAACCGATTTTTCCCATTCTTCCCTCCATTCAAAATGTAAAAGAAGAGATTGCCGATTTTATTGAAAATAAACACCGTATCAATTTTCCTGAGGAGTGTGTGTTTGGAAATGCGCTCGCAAAAATTGTAAACACGCCCAAACCGCAACCTTTGCAACCCGAAATGCCCCAAGTGGACAAAGAAACTATCAGAAAAGTAATTGATAACTGTGAAAACGGGTATCTGCGTTTGGACGAAATCAGTGCGTTGTTGGATGCCGCAGGAATAACACGCAAACAGGAAATGGAAGTAAATAATGTAGGGGCTGCCCTTGCGGCTGCCCACCAATTAGGATTCCCCTTAGTAATGAAAGTAGTAGGTCCCGTGCATAAATCGGATGTAGGAGGCGTAGTGTTGAATGTGAATGATGAAAAAACAGTTGTAAAAGAGTTTGAACGTCTTATCAAAATAAAAGATACGTATGCGGTGGAGATTTGCCCGATGTATTACGGAACAGAAATATTTATCGGCGCCTCAAAAGAGGAAAAATTTGGACATCAAATTCTGTTTGGGTTGGGTGGTATTTTTATTGAAGTATTAAAAGATGTGAAAGCCGCTTTAGCCCCCGTTGGGAAACAGGAAGCCTTAGAGCTAATAAAATTATTACGGGGTTATAAAATACTGAAAGGTGTTCGCAAACAGGAACCGGTAAACGAAGAACTGTTTGCAGATACTATTGCGTGTGTTTCCGCGTTAGTTGAAATAGCACCCGAAATAGTCGAAATGGACTTAAACCCTTTGTTAGGAACATCAAAAAGTATAACTGCGGTAGATGCCCGTATTAGAGTAGAAAAATAATGAAACTGTTGGTACTTCTTCCCCGCGTTCCGTATCCTCTTGAAAAAGGGGATAAACTGCGCGCATTTTACCAAATTAAAGAATTATCGAAATACCACGACATCTATCTCGTAGCATTACAAGATAAACCGCTTCATCCCGAAGCGCTGAAAAAAATTGAACCTTATTGTAAAGAGATTCATATCTTTAAATTGTCTTTATTGAGTAAAAGTTGGGGCATAATACAGGCAATTTTTAAAAGATTACCTGCACAATGCGGTTATTTTTACAGTAATAAAGCCAACAAAAAAATTAAACAGCTTATTCATAAAATAACGCCCGACCATATTTACTGTTTTATGATTAGAATGGCGGAATATGCAAAATATCTGAACTTCCCGAAAACATTAGATTATCAGGATGTTTTATCTATTGGCATGAAACGAAGAAGTGAAAAAGCGCCGTTTTGGAAAAAACCTCTCTTTTTATATGAATATCAAACATTAAAACATTACGAAAAAAATATCTTTTCCTCTTTTACAAACAAAACCATCATTACAGGCATTGATCGTGGTTTTATTCATCATCCACAAAAAAACGAGATTCATGTTATTCCCAATGGAATAGATTTTGAGCGGTTTGCATTTGTTGAAAAAGAAAAAAAATATGATTTGATTTTTGCAGGAAATATGTCTTATCCTCCCAATGTGGATGCGGTATTTTTTTTGGTGAAACATATTTTTCCAAAACTTCGTGAAAAATTTCCGGATTTACAATTCTGTATTTGCGGTGCGAGTCCAATACCTGCAATAAAAGCGTTAGATTGTGAAAATATTCATGTTACGGGTTGGGTGGATGATATGGCTGAATATTATGCACAATCGAAAATTTTTATTGCTCCCATGCAACTCGGCACAGGTTTGCAAAACAAACTGTTGGAGGCAATGGCGATGAAACGGCCTTGTGTTACTTCTTCACTTGCCGGAAAACCTTTAGACGGCGCACAACACAACTGCCATCTGTTAATTTGTGATCAGGTGGAAGAATATATTGACGCTGTTTCAAACCTTTTAACCGATACAATTTTTTACCACACTATTGCCGAAAACGGCTACCAATTTATAAAAACAAACTACGATTGGGAAGAGGTTGGAAAAAGGTTGGAAAAAGTGATTAGTGGTTAATAGTTAATATGTTTAACAATTCAAATTATAAATGAAATCTTAAATCTTAAATTGTATGATACAACGCAAACAAACCCTTTATCTTTTTTTTGCAGGATTGGTAACTTTGATTCTGCTTTTTATTCCTTTTGGAAGAATTTGTACAAATATGGCATGTTACCACTATACCGCTTTTGCAGTTCGGGATATTACACCCGATAAAGTGTTTATTTTAAGTACTATTGGTAATGCTTTCTTTCTCATCGCTACTTCCGTGTTATCCTTTATTACCATTTTTTTATACAAAAATAGAAAGCTTCAAATAAAATTAATCTCAATAAATATGTTGGTGATTTTGATAACAATATGTACGATTATGTATATTTATCCGAATCTTATATTTCCACGAAATATGAGTTTAATTGACGTAAAAATTGATTATAGCTACGCCATATTAATCAGTTTTGTTTCTGCAATAGGATTATATTTAGCCAAAAAGGCGGTAGCGAAAGATGAGTCTATGGTAAGAAGTGCAGATAGATTACGATAATGGCAAATAATATTTGTCATTTTGAATTATTCAACAACTTTCATTGAAATAATTCTTATATCTTCCAACGGTCTATTTGCTTGATCTTTGGGTTGTGCGGCAATTTTGTCAACCACTTCCAAACCTTTAACTACTTCACCGAAAACGGTATAATCGCCATCCAATTGATGTGCACCAGCAGGGTTATCAACGATATAAAACTGAGAACCGGAGGAGTCTCTAATATCGCTTCTGCGAGCGGCGGCCAAAGCGCCTCTTTTATGAGTTTTACCTGGAACAATTTCAGCGGGGATAGTGTAACCGGGTCCGCCAACACCCAAATGTTGCCCTTTTGTAGCCGTTTTAGAATCAGGATCGCCGGCTTGAATCATAAATCCTTGAATAATTCGGTGAAACAAAACCCCGTCATAATAATGTTCGTTTACCAACTTGATAAAATTGTCGCGATGAAGCGGGGTTTCGTTGTACAGGGTAATCACAATCTCACCCATTGAGGTTTCAATAACTACTTCCGGCATCACTTCTTTTTTAGGTTTTTCTTGCAGAACGGTTTCAGCTTGTTTCACGGGAAGTTCCTGTTTTTTTGTTTGTGCTGTGCAACCAACAGAAATTAATAATGCCAAGGTTGCTAATAAGGTAATGTGTTTCATAATGAATAATGTTTAGATAAGTATTTTTGTTATAAATTTCTATTCTCTTTATAGAAGTTAAAATATTAATAACAACATAATTGAAAAGTTAGTTGTATTTTTTTTAAACAGTTTTTTATTAGGCTGCAAATTAACATAAAATTCTTCTAACTACCAATCAAGAGAACATTTTTATGACCGATACCATCCTGGTTTGCGTACGAATTGAAACAAATGAGCAGTTTTCTTTGAGGGTATTAATTCTCATTTCTCTTTTTTACAACCAAGAAAGAATTACGAAAGATTTGATGGGGTTTTTATTGCAAAAAATCTAAGATATGAATATGACGTATCCCTTGGTAGTCTATTCCTGCCATTTCGTCCATAGTTACTAAAAAAAAACCTTGTAATTGTTTCTTACAAGATGCATATATACAGCATTTTCCAATACTTTTTGAATATCTGTAAGTTTAAAACCTCCAACGATAGAATTTCTTAACCCAAAATCTTCAAAATAGATTTTTCCGCCCGAAGTTAAAACTTTTTTACCAACCCAGTCATATCTTTATACTTGATTAATAATAAGTGAATTGAGGAGATAACTTGCATAATCTTCAAGAGGCAAATGACGTAAAAAGGGCATTCCGCCATAGCGAAAATATTTCAACAGGGAATCGTTGTTTTTGGGTAAATTGTGAAATAAAC
>JGI24702J35022_10000298_pt1 | contig 29229 bp, 28 predicted proteins | sample TergutTh196P4_FD_35022 | JGI IMG/M metagenome (IMG submission 35022)
ACATAGGGGGTGAGAATGACGTAGGGGCGCGATTTATCGCGCCCAATGAGCACGAGCGCCGCAATTTGGGCGCGATAAATCGCGCCCCTACGAATGTCCATCAAGCCCCTCGTGACCATCTCTCCGTCACGGGTACGCTCGGGCTACACCTGCTATTGTTCAGGGCCGACTACGTAGACTGTTCGCCGATAATCATAATTTTGTCTTGCTGCGATCAATGTTATACACTACCATCGTAGTGACTTGAATACGGATCGAACGAAATTCCCACCATTGATTGCGGGGTGACTCAAAGAAAAGGGTGCAAAACGCCTTTGTATTGCAGCCATAAAGTCCGGAGGAGGTAAATAAAATTTATTATGCAAGAATATTATTCGCGCTTTTATAAAGTATCGGAACTTGCTCAGGCAGAACGTCTGAAAATGCAAAATCTATATCTATCCTGTTATGACGCTGCCACTCCAGAGATTTTCCAGGGCGACCTCAATGCCAAGGATGAAGTTCAGTTGGCTTACCACCGAGATGAGCTGATCGGTTTTTCCACGTATTTCTTTTACCATTTCTCCTGGTCTGGGCAAATGGTGCGGGTAGTCTTTTCCGGCGACACCATCGTCCATCCGGATCATTGGGGAAAGCAGAGCCAGATGTTGGAATGGCTTGGTCGCATGGGTGAATTCGAGCGCGAAGCGCCGCAAGTTCCCCTGTACTGGTTTCTGATCGTCAAGGGGCATCGCACCTACCGTCTTCTGTCGATTTTTACCAAAAGCTTTCATCCGCACTGGAGCGAAGAAAGGCCGGAATTGCGCGAACTCGCCAATGTTCTTGCCAAGGACTGCTTTGGCGCTGATTTCGATTCGGTTCGGGGAATCGTTTCCTTTGCCAATTCCAGCGTGCAGTTTGCGCCGCATCTGACGGAGCCAACGGAGGCGGAAATCCAAAAAGACGCCGTGCGCTTTTTCATGTCCCAAAACCCCGGTTATCGCCGGGGCGATGAACTGGTCTGCCTGTGCCGTCTCTGCCCGGAAAATCTGCGCTCCCTGCCGAGGCGGCATTTTTTGGCGGGCCATGATTGAACCGGATCGACAGAGAAATTGGACTGGATCGACAGCTCAAGCCCGCATTTTGTCGGTTCGTGAGGTCAAAGCGTTATGCAAATTGTAGTAAGATACATCAAACGTTTTTGACCTTTTGAGTCACCCCTGCCTGAAGGCAGGGGATTCCTCGATACGGTCTTGAGGAGCCTTCGGCTCCCTGTTACGCTTTGTCGCGCTTGTCTCCGCCATGAATGGCGGAGACAAGCGCGAGACCCGTGTTCAAATTTTTTCACTGGATTATTGCCCCATGTTCAGAATCGTGCTGCTTCGCCACGGCGAATCTACCTGGAACAGAGAAAACCGCTTCACCGGCTGGACGGATGTCGATTTGACAGAACATGGCATCACGGAAGCGCACGCAGCCGGGCAGTTGCTCAAGCGTGAAGGTTTCAGTTTCGATCTGGCTTTCACCTCGGTGCTCAAACGAGCCATCAAGACGCTCCATATCGTGCTCGAAGAGCTCGATGCCCTCTGGTTGCCGGTCGAGCATTCCTGGCGTCTGAACGAGCGCCATTACGGCAGCCTGCAAGGGCTGAACAAGGGCGAGATGGCTGCCCGGTACGGAGACGAACAGGTGTTGATCTGGCGGCGTTCCTACAACATCCCGCCCGAGCCGCTGGAAGAGGGAGATCCCCGGCTCGCCGTCAATGATCCCCGTTACGCCCTGCTTCCCAGATCGGCGTTTCCGCGCACGGAATGCCTGCGCGACACGGTAGCGCGCGTCGTGCCGTACTGGGAGGCCGTGATTGCGCCGCAAATCCTTGCCGGTCGGCGCGTCCTGATTGCTGCGCACGGCAACAGCCTGCGCGCGCTCATCAAGTATCTCGACGGCATTGATGAGGCGGATATCGTCCAACTCAACATCCCGACTGCACAACCGCTCATCTATGAACTGGATGACAGTCTGCGTCCGCTCAGGAGTTACTTCCTTGCCGACGAAGACACCATCCGCGCTGCCCAGGCCGCCGTGGCCAATCAAGGCAAGGCGGGGGGGTGAGATCTTTCGCCCGTTCCGTCGTGACCATCTCCTCCGTTCGACACGTATTGATCTGGGTTTGCGCACTGGCGATGTGGGCCGGGACGGGACTGTCCGAACCGTTGCACGCCAAGCCGCCGGGCGGTTCGGGCAAGACTGCCAAAACCACACCGACCAGGACGACGGCGCCGACCACCAAGGCAACAAGTGCGTCGAACAAGACCACCAAGGCCGGATCGAACAAGCCTGCCAAGGCAAAGACGGGCAAGGCTTCCAGGACGGAAAAAGCGCCGAACAAGGCCGAAATCCGTGCCAGGCGTTCCGAACTCAAGGATGTCGAGCGTCGCCTTGGAAACCTGCAACGGGATCTGGAAAAAACCGAAGCCCAGCAAACCGAAGCGTCCCGTGCCGTGGCGGATGTCGAGCGCGAGGTCTCGAAGGCCACGCGCGCCTTGCGACAGACCGTCTCCGAGCGTGCCGAAGCCAGCCGTCAGCTCGAAGAACTCGAAACCGAACAGTACACGCTCGAAGAACGCATCGGCGCTCGCCGGGAGGAACTGTCCGAATGGTTGCGCCGAAACTACATGTACGGCGCGGCCAACGACATTGCCGCCTTGCTGGCGGCGCGCGACCCCAACCAGTTTGTGCGCGATACCTATTACCTCGAACGCATTGGCCGCGCCCGCCTCAAGCTGATCGAGGATCTGCGGTCCGATCTGCAACTCAAGGCCGAACACGCCCAACAGGTCACTGTCCGACGGGAGACGCTGGAGCGCCTCGAAGATGACCGGCGCAAGCGTCAGGAAAAGCTGGAACAAACTCACGGGCAGCGCCGCGAAGCCCTCGAAAAAATCGAGACGACGCTGAAAACGCAGAGAGGACGGATGGTTGCGCTCAAAGCCGACGAAGAGCGCCTGACTCAAGTGGTCAACACGCTGGCAAAGCGGGCTGCCGAAGCCGAAGCGCGAGCCGCAGCCGCAAAACGAGAACGCGAGCGTGAGCGTGGGCGCGGGCGCGCGAATGCCCGGACGCGACAAAATAACGTGGCGGATAGGGGAATGGAATATTCTTCCGGCTCGAAAAAGATGGTCGAACCCGTCGTCGGCAAGGTTCGGGAAGTTCCCGATTCGACACCGGGCGGCACGGGTTTTGCTCAGTTACGCGGCAAACTGAATTTCCCGGTTGCCGGTGAACTTCTTGGCAGGTTCGGCGCGCCGCGCGCAGGGCAGGGCACGGCCTGGCGAGGCGTTTTCATCCGTGCGGCCAACGGAGCCCAGGTGCGGGCCATCAGCGATGGCTCGGTCGTCTATTCGGATTGGTTGCGTGGATATGGTAATCTGCTGATTCTCGATCACGGCGGCGGATATCTCTCCATTTATGGTAATAATGACGCTCTTTACAAAGAAGTCGGTAACTCCGTGCGAAAAGGTGATGCAATTGCCAGTGTTGGCGCAAGCGGATCGGAGGCAGAATCCGGCCTATACTTCGAAATTCGCCACAAGGGGCAGGCCATCGACCCGATGCAATGGGTGAGGCTCAGATAGCCTGTAGATTTTTTCCTGGAGACCCCATGTCAAATAGCAAACTGAAACAAACCAGTCTGGTGCTGATCGGTGTCGTTGCCGGCATCATGCTCAGTCTGAATTTTTCCGCCGTTGCCGACAAGCTCGTGACGCCTCAGCCCTTGCCGGTCGAAGACATGCGCGCCTTTGCCGAAGTGTTCAGCGTCATCAAGCGTGATTACGTCGAACCTGTCGAAGACAAGAAACTGATTACGCAGGCCATCTCCGGCATGCTGAGTGGACTCGATCCGCATTCGGCCTATCTCGATCCCGCTGCGCTCAAAGAGCTCCAGGACGGCATCCAGGGCGAATTCGGCGGTCTCGGTCTCGAAGTCGCCCTGGAAGAAGGCTTCATCAAGGTTGTCTCTCCGATCGAGGACTCGCCCGCTTTTCGCTCCGGTATCCAGTCTGGTGACCTGATCATCAAGATCGACGACACCCCTGCCAAGGGTATGGCGCTTGACGAAGCGGTCAAGCGCATGCGTGGCAAGCCGTCGACCAAAATCACCTTGACGCTGGCGCGCAAGGGAAAGCAGCAACCGATCGTTGTCACCCTGACACGCGAAGTCATCAAAGTGCAAAGCGTCAAATCCAAGCTGGTCGAACCCGGCTACGGCTACCTTCGCGTGACCCAATTCCAGGAAAACACTGCCAAATCGGTTGTTGAGCACCTTGGCAAACTGGGCAAGGACGGAAAACCCAGGGGGTTGGTGCTCGACCTGCGCAACGACCCTGGCGGATTGCTCAACAGCGCGATTGGCGTATCCGCAGCTTTCCTCCCGGAAGGCGCGACGGTCGTGACGACCGGCGGGCGCACGCCAAACGCCCAACGCGAATACCGCGCCACACCGAGCGATTACATATATGGCAGCGGTGGAGATTTTCTGCGCACACTACCCTCCTGGGCGCGTGAAGTGCCGATGATCGTACTGGTCAATGGCGGCTCTGCTTCGGCCTCCGAGATTGTTGCTGGCGCGCTCCAGGATCACAAACGCGCGACCATCATGGGAACGCGCACCTTTGGCAAAGGGTCGGTACAAACCACCCTCCCGCTCTCCAACTCCGGCGCGATCAAGCTCACCACGGCACGCTACTACACCCCGAGCGGGCGTTCGATCCAGGCCAAGGGTATTGATCCCGATGTCATTATTGAAGAGTCTGCACTAGGCGGTTCGATCAAGCGTTTGCGTGAGATCGACCTCCAGAGGCATCTCGGAAATGATATCGATCCCAATGCCGAGGGCAAGTTGCGCAATGAGAATCAGCCTCCCAAGCCTGCCGGCAATACCAAGACCGAGGCTCCCACACCCAAGCTCTTCGAGCTTGGCAGCCAGGACGACTATCAACTGTCCCAGGCGCTCAATAAACTCAAAAGTTTGCAACAAGTAGCGGAAATCAATCCCTCACCCTGAAGACCGGGCGCGCGTCCTGCGGCGTTTCGTTTTTGCATACGTCGTCTTCTCCCGCCTGTCGGGAGAAGACGGGGTGAGGGCGGCGGATGTGTCAGGGGGTTGCGGCTTCCCAGGGTTTGCTGTATCGGAGCAGCACGTTGCCGTGTGATATTTCGCATATGCGGTTTCCTGCGCGAGCATGCCGTGACATTGCTTTTAGATCGGTAATGGCATATCGTGGCGGGTTCTGATGTTTCGCCTGTCGGGCATGCTGCAAGACTCTCCGACCCCGGGCGTCTTTTGTTTTTTCTGATCGCGCTTGCTGAACGTGTCACGGTAGGGCGGTAGCGTGCCTGATGAATGGACTATATAAATGAGTGTTACTCCCAATGGATGCGCGGCTCTGTCGCAAGGCACGGTAGTTGCCGTTGTGGGGCTTGGGTATGTCGGGCTCCCGTTGGCCGTCGAATTCGGCAAACAGTACAAGACTATCGGTTACGACCTGTCTGAAAGGAAAATCGCCCAGTACAAAGAGTTCCACGATCCCACCGGCGAAGTAGCAAGCGACGACCTGAGAGCGGCCTGTCTGCTGACGGTGGGCGCAGATCCCGCGCGGTTGGCTGAGGCCGACATCATCGTGATTACCGTTCCAACCCCGGTCGATGATGCCCACATCCCGGATTTCGGCCCGCTTGCGGGCGCAAGCGATGTGGTCGGGCGGTACATGAAACCGGGCGCAATCGTCGTGTATGAGTCTACCGTTTATCCGGGTGCGACCGAAGAGATCTGTGTTCCCATCCTCGAAAAAGCCTCCGGCCTGAAGTGGCGCGAGGATTTTCACGTCGGCTACAGCCCCGAGCGTGTCAATCCCGGAGACAAGGAACGCACCATTACCAGAATCGTCAAGGTCGTCTCCGGCGACGATTCCGCGACGCTCGAAACCGTTCGCGCGCTATACGCTTCGATCATTACGGCAGGCGTTCATCCCGCCAGTTCCATCAAGGTGGCGGAAGCGGCCAAGGTCATCGAAAACACTCAGCGCGACCTCAATATCGCTTTGGTCAACGAGTTGGCGATCATTTTCAACAAAATCGGCATCGACACCCTGGAAGTCCTGGAAGCTGCTGGAAGCAAATGGAACTTTCTGCCGTTTCGCCCCGGTCTCGTCGGCGGCCACTGCATCGGCGTTGACCCTTACTATCTGACCCACAAGGCCGAACAACTGGGTTACCACCCACAGGTCATCCTGGCGGGGCGTCGCATCAACGACGGCATGGCTGTCTGGATTGCCCAGCAGAGCATCAAGCAGATGATCCGCGCCGGAATTTCCGTCAAGGGCGCAAAGGTCAACGTGCTTGGCCTGACCTTCAAGGAAAACTGTCCCGATCTGCGCAATTCCAAGGTGGCCGATCTCATCCATGAACTTCAGGACTACGGCTGCGAGGTGTTCGTTCATGACCCGCTTGCGGAGGCTGAGGAAGCCGAACACGAATATGGGTTTTCTCTGACATCATGGGATGACTTGCCCGTGGCGGATGTATTGATACTGGCCGTGGCACATCGTAGCTACCTATCCACGCCGGTTCAGCAGTTGCTGGCGAAATGTGCGCAGAGGGGCGTTCTCGTCGATGTCAAATCGGTTCTTCCGGCTGATGCGCTGTCAGAGCGGGTATTTTGGCGGTTATGAGTAGTGCGGTGGCGAGGCCCCCAAAGCTCGTTTTTTTGATACGTTCGCTTTCCAGGGGAGGGGCGGAGCGACAACTGGTCATGCTGGCTGGAGCACTTCAGGCGCGAGGGCATTCGCTTTGCGTGCTCTCGATGTATGCCGACGAAAATGGCTACGAAAGCCATCTTGAACGAACCGGTGTGCGCCTCGTTCATCTCGGAAAAAAAGGGCGATGGGATGTCATTGGATTTCTATGGCGTCTTTTTTGCCAGATACGCAGGGAGAGGCCAACGGTTCTGCACAGTTATCTCGGTGTGCAGAATATTCTGGCTTCGATTTTGAAGCCTTTTTTTCCGAAGACGAAGATCGTGTGGGGGGTACGTGGCTCCGACAAGGATTTGTCCCGGTACGATTGGCTTTCCCGATGGAGTTACAGGCTGGAGTGTTTACTGTCTCGTTTTGCCGATCTGATCATTTCCAATTCCCAGGCAGGGGTGGCATACGCGGTCAAAAATGGTTTTCCGGAAAACAGACTTGTCGTTATTCCAAATGGTATCGATACGGAGGTTTTTCGCTTTTCCCTCGATGCTCGGCAGGCAATGCGGCAATCGTGGGGAATAGATGACGATACGCTGCTCATCGGACGGGTGGGTAGATTGGATCCCATGAAAGATCATGGGAGTTTTCTGAAGGCAGCCCGTCTTGTCCGGGAGGCGAAACAAAACGTTCGTTTCCTCTGCGTTGGCAGTGGAGAAACGACTTATGCAAGGTCTCTTGAACGTCAAGCCGCCGATCTGAATCTGGCAGACTGTATGTTCTGGCTTCCTGCTCAAGAGCATATCCAGAACCTCTATAGCAGTATGGATATCATTTGTTCTTCTTCTTCTTTCGGTGAGGGGTTTCCTAATGTTCTTGCCGAGGCGATGGCCTGTGAATTGCCCTGTGTGGCAACGGATATTGGCGACTCGAGGATGCTTGTCGGGAATGCGGGTCTGATCGTTCCTCCGGAGGATGAGGTGACGCTGGCGGCGGCGTTGCTTGAGCTTGCGGCATTGCCTCCCGACTCGCGGAGGGCGTTGGGCCGGGTGGGGCGCGTGCGAATCGTTGCGAAATTTAGCCTGGAGGCGCTTGCGACGAACACGGAAGCGGCCCTGGGACTTGATAGCGTAAAATCGCAGTTCTGATTCCATGCGTCGGCAAATCGCCTTTGTCATTATTGCCAATGCAATCGCATTTGCAACGGGATTCCTCAAATTGTGGCTCGTGGCGTGCCTGTTTGGCGTTGGGGCTGAACTTGACGGCTACAACCTGGCGTTGACGCTTCCTACCTTTGTTATCGGCGTGGCTTCGGGCTTGCTGCAAACGGGGCTTTTTCCGGTACGTGCGCGACTGGCCCGTGATTCGGCCCCGAATGACGTGGAGCGCTTCGAGCGAACGGTGCTTCTGGGGAACGTGCTTGTTGGAGCGTTGATTGCGCTGATCCTGGCACTGGCCGTTTTCACCATCCCGGCCCGCGTGGGCATTGATACTCAATCCAATGTCTGGCGGGCCACGGCATACGTCCTGCCTTATGGCCTGGCCTTGATTCCCCTGAATGCGCTGGGTAATGCAATGGGTTATCTGCTTGCCTTTCGCGGGCGCTATCACTGGTTTGCTGCCGCGCCCATTGCCAATGCCTTGTTCAGCGCCGGTCTGTTGGCAGTCTGGCCGGAAGGAGGGCTATTCAATCTAGCCCTGGGGACACTTCTTGGTCTTGCCCTGCAAGTGAGTTTGTGCGCTTTGGCTTTGGAACGCGGAGGCTTCCGTCTGACCGGGGCACTTGTTCGGGCCAGGGAGAGGACAAAGGAATGGCGGGAAATGCTGCGCCTGGGCGGCTGGATATTTCCCGGGATTCTGTTTGCCAATCTGACATCAACCATGCCGATCGTCTTTGCAGCATCCTATGGCGAAGGGGCTGTTTCTGCCTTCGGGTACGCCTGGCGGCTGCACACTTACGCAGTACAACTTCTTATCATGGGAATGGCTCCCGTCATTCTGACCAGATTTTCCGAGTTGGTTGCGCAAGGCGATTGGCGCATGGTGCATGGACTCTTGAATAAGGCGCGCTGGATTTCCGTATCGATTGGCGTCATGTCTGTAGTTGGTGTGTGGCTGGCGGGTGTACCCGTTCTTGAACTGGTTTTCAGCGGTCGCTTTGATGCGACGGCATCCAGGGCGGTTGCAGGGCAATGGCAATGGCTTGCTTTTGCCCTTGGCCCTATTATACTGAGTAATGTACTGGCAAAATTTTTCCAGGCGTGTGGAAACGCCCGCCTTTTGAGCGTACTTGCTGCAATGGGTTTTTGCATATTTTTGATTGTTGCAATGTCGGCAGGACCTCTGATCGGCGCTCATGCCATTTCTGTGGCGGTGGCAGCGTCCGCGTTTGCGATGGCCATAGTTGGATGGGGAAGGATGAACAAGTTTACGACGACTAAAAAACCGTTATCGCATTACAAGGCAAAGGAAACGGAATTATGTATAAAAACAAAATCCTCCTGATTACTGGTGGTACGGGCAGTTTCGGCAACGCCGTGCTTGGCAGGTTTTTGAATTCCGATATCAAAGAAATTCGAATATTTTCACGTGATGAAAAGAAACAGGATGATATGCGTAAGCAGTACTGTAACAATAAAATCAAGTTTCACATTGGTGATGTGCGCGACATCACAAGTGTCCGCAATGCGATGTATGGCGTGGACTATATCTTCCATGCGGCAGCTCTAAAGCAAGTGCCTTCTTGCGAGTTCTTTCCGCTTGAAGCGCTCAAGACCAATGTAATCGGCACGGAAAATGTTCTTTCCGTCGCAACGCAGTATGGAGTCAAGAAAATTGTCTGTTTGTCTACCGATAAGGCAGCATATCCCATTAATGCTATGGGGATTTCTAAAGCCATGATGGAAAAGATCATAATCGCGAAAGCACGGACTGTAGGCAATACCGTGATATCTTGTACCCGTTACGGTAACGTCATGTGTTCACGTGGTTCGGTCATCCCTCTCTTTATTGAGCAAATAAAACGAGGGGAGGCACTGACAATAACCAACCCAAAAATGACACGTTTTATTATGAGCCTTGATGAAGCTGTTGAACTTGTGCTTTTTGCTTTTCGAAACGCTTCTCCAGGTGACTTATTTATTCAAAAATCCCCTGCATGTACGATTGAAGTGCTTGCGCAAGCGGTTCGAGAATTGTTTGATTTCAATGCCGAAATTCACCACATAGGAACGCGACATGGTGAGAAATTATATGAAACTCTTGCAACGACTGAAGAAAAACTTAAAGCAGAGGATTTAGGGGGGTACTGGAGAGTTCCAATGGATGATCGTGACCTTAACTACGATAAATACTTTGAGATGGGTATGCCACAGCTTGATGAAATTGAGTCATATACGTCACACAATGCTGAGCGGCTAGATGTAGAGCAGGTCAAGGGAAAACTATTGCAGCTTGATTACGTTCAAAATGAATTGAGAAGCCGGAGTAGGCTGAGAGGATAATTGAAGTGAAAACACGCGTACTTATTTTGGGAAGTACAGGCATGCTTGGCAATGCTGTAGTAAAGCACTTTTTAACAGCGAGAAAATATAATGTTTCTACAACATACAGGAATAAGGCACTTGCTTTTGATGGAAGTTCGATTGAATTTGATGTGGTGAAAGATTCATTAAATCAAATCCCAGGGAACTTTGATTATGTAATAAATTGTATTGGAATGATCAAACCTTTTATGGCTCAAAATCCTATGGAGGCGATAAAAGTCAACAGCCTGTTTCCGTGGCAAGTTGCAAAATGGTGCAAAGAGTATGGACAAAGACTTATTCACATAACCACTGACTGCGTATACTCGGGTGCGAAGGGAAAATATAAGGAAGTCGATTTGCATGACGCACTGGATGTTTACGGAAAAAGCAAATCTCTCGGCGAATGTACTTCCGATGCTATGGTTTTGCGAACGAGCATCATAGGCGAAGAAATACATAAAAATGCCAGCCTTATTTCATGGGCTAAGAGTCAGAAAGGGAAAGAAGTAGATGGGTATGCAACCCATTTGTGGAATGGAATTACAGCCAACTGGTATGCAAAAGTTTGCGACTTTATTATCCAGAATCATATTTATGAAAAAGGATTGTTTCATATATTTGCTGAGGATGATGTAAGCAAATTTAAAATGCTTCATTATTTTAATGAGAAGTTTAATTTAAATCTTGTTATAAAGAGAACAGAGCCGGAACCAATAGATCGAACCTTACGTACTGACAAATTTCTATGCAAAAAGCTTAAAATCCCAACCGTGAAAGAAATGATTTGGGAGATGCCACAATGAAAAAACTAAAGCTAGTGACGATTCTTGGTACACGTCCGGAAATCATTCGTCTTTCTGAGGTTATCAAAAAGTGTGACCTGTATTTTAATCATATTCTCGCGCACACCGGACAGAACTTTGATTACATGCTAAATCAAGTTTTCTTCGATGATCTCAATTTGCGTGCGCCCGATTATTATCTAAATGTTGGTGGAGGAAATCTTGGCGAAACAATTGGTAATATTATTGCTAAAAGCTATAAATTGTTAAAGGAAGAGGAGCCGGATGCATTGTTGATATTGGGTGACACGAATTCAGCATTATCAGCGATATCTGCTAAACGCCTAAAAATCCCGATTTTTCATATGGAAGCAGGAAATCGATGCTTTGATGAAAATCTGCCGGAGGAGATAAACCGCCGTATTGTCGACCATATCGCGGACGTTAACCTTTGTTACAGTGAGCACGCGCGTCGCTATCTTAATCATGAAGGACGTTCTCTAGAGCGTACCTATGTGACAGGTTCGCCGATGGCAGAGGTATTGTCGACTAATATTGATGGAATTAGATCAAGCAATGTGTTGGATAGACTCGGTCTTGAAGCGTACAATTATATTCTTGTATCTGCACATCGTGAGGAAAATATTGACATTGAAGATAACTTTTTTTCACTAATGAATAGCATCAATTCTATGGCTCTAACTTATCAAAAACAAATAATTTATTCAGTCCACCCTCGAAGCAAGAAAATTATTGAAGAAAGAAGCTTCAAATTTCATGAGAATGTAAAAATGTTTGATCCGTTTGGATTTCTTGATTATTGTAAATTACAGACGTGTGCTTTTTGTGTTGTTTCAGACAGTGGAACTTTGGCAGAAGAATGCTCGTATTTTAAATTTCCAGCTGTGTTAATTCGCACTAGCACTGAAAGACCTGAAGCGGTAGACAAAGGAAACATTATTATAGGCGGAATTACAGAAAAAGAAGTGTTACAAGCGGTTGAATTAGCGGTTCAGATGAAAATTAATGAGGATAATGGGACATTTGTACCCGATTACATAGATGAAAATGTTTCTGCAAAGGTTGTTAAAATCATTCAAGGATATGTTGGTATTGTAAATTTTATGGTCTGGCGTAAAAATCGTTTTGAGAAAGACTCTTAATATATGAAACACGTTCTGTTCATTTTCGGAGGGCTTCTTGCTGTAAATCAGTCTGCTACGGCTGGGATAAATAGATTGTTAAATTTAATAAAAGCATCCCAGTTAGCAGGCGCAAAAGTATCTGTTTTAGCCCTTACAGAAAACGATAAATTAACATCCTTTGACGAAAAGGGTGTGTCTTATATTTTGCTTCCTATTCATCCTTATCGGAACAAAAAACCATTAAAAAAACTTACAGCTTTCTTTCAGCTAGGAGTGGATTTAACTCTGCAAGCAGAAAAAATGTGGAATACTTACCCATTTGATGTTGTTTGCTGTTATGGAGGTCATTTAAGGGTTGCTTATCCTTTGCTAAAACTAAGACAAAAGACGCATATTGCAATTGTTATGAATGAGTGGTGGAATTCCAGTGGTGGTGGGATTTCTAGAAAAATTGATATAGAATTAGGTAGAAAATATATTTACCCGCAGTTTGAAAGTATAATTTCGGCTAGCACTAGTTTGGTAAATAAGTTTCCGATGATTAAAAATAAAATTCTCATCCCTGCGGTTTACGATGAAGAAGAGTTTTTGGTTGATGGCTTACCTATTGACTGTGAAAACATAAATATTGCCTATGCGGGAAACATTGGTCTGCGCAAAGACTATACAGATATGGTCGTTGTAGCTCTTGCTCTTTTGCCACCTGATATAAAAAATAAATTCCGACTCCATCTGATTGGTGTTAAAAAACAGGAGCTGTTACAATATATAAATAATCCAGAAGATGTTAATCAAGAACAAATTATTTATTATGATTATATGTCTAAGAGGCGGTTATATAAATTTCTAAAAACTATGGATTTTACAATTTTAATCCGACCAAATTCAAATTATCATAACGACGGATTCGCAAACAAGTTTGGCGAAAGTATGATGTTAGGAGTGCCTGTCATTGCCACTTTGACTAGTGACATGGCAAATTACTTTCAAGACGGCGAACAAGGCTTTGTAGTTGAGGAAGCATCTCCCGATGCTGTTGCTAAAACCTTTTTGCGAATTGCAGACAATGTTGATAAAGAGCATATTAGAGTAATGGGTGAAAACGCGAAAACAATGGCAAAAAAATCATTTACTCTGGAATGTGCGGCTAGCCAGATTAAGTTTTTTCTAGATTCGATTAAAGTCGCTAACTAGGACTGAATCCTCAAAACGGTCTTGAAAGGAGATAATGAGATGTTTGAAGTTACTGAAGCTTCGTCGGCTGTAAAGGAAGTTTTTTCAAAACTTCAAGACGATATTTCAAAAAAAATATTCTTGAACAGGTTGTTGTATTGTTTGGATGGAAATAAAACTCATCTGTTTAATATGTTGTTAGAATTAGGTTTGCTGAGACCTAATTTAGCCGGGCAAGCCTATGCCACGATTGGGGATATTTATCCTGTAAAATTGGAAAAAGAGCTAATTCTTTACGGTTGCGGTGGAATTGCCCCTGATATTTATCATCTTATGTCAAAAATGGGGCATACGGTTTCCTGTTTTTGTGACGATAATGTTATAAAGCAAAAAACCACTTTCTGTGATCTTCCTGTTATATCGCCCCAGGCCTTGCTTTCTGAATTTAGAGAAAGTTGGGTGGTTATTTCTACTATTGCATATCAGGAAAAAGTTTACGACTTTTTAACTCGGCATAATTATCCAAAAAGCAATATCTTAAAATCCCATACAATGGTTAAGCAATATTTTGGTCTTAATTTTTTAAAACCCCTTCCTAATGAGGTATATATAGATGTAGGGTGTATGGATGGAGAAACATTAGTTCAATTTAAAGAATGGTGTGCTGGAAAGTATAAAAAATTATATGCATTGGAACCAGATGCTACCAATTGCAACGATGCCAAAAATACGATATTAAAGAAGAGTATTCAAAGAGTCATTCTCATCAACAAAGGGGCATGGAAGTGTAACGACATTCTGTCTTTCTCAGCAACAGCAAATGGATCATCTAACCTTAATGAGTCAGGTCTCATTAAAGTTGATGTTGTGGCACTTGATGATATTGTCGGAGAGGAGATGGTGACGTATATAAAAATGGATATAGAGGGCGCGGAATTAAATGCTCTAATGGGGGCACAACATGTTATCTCAAAAAATAAACCCCGTTTAGCTATATGCATCTACCATAAACCCGAAGATATATTGGAAATTCCACTTTATCTTTTACAAATTGTTCCCTCTTATAAGTTCTACCTACGCCATCACAGCCAGTTTTATACTGAAACAGTTTTATATGCTGTACCATAATAATCATCGTAGGATTGAGATTAAATTTCTGGTTTTATATATAATGGTTTTTGATGTTATATCTAGAATCGCTAAAAAGTAGCAATGTTTCAATGAAAATACCATACTAAAATGGAAGAAAACCATTGTCGATCTGATAAAATTATGACAAGCATCTGTAAAAAAAGGATGCTTTTTATGATTTCCTCCCTTGGGGCGGGTGGGGCGGAACGTGTAATAAGTAATCTGGCAAATGCTTGGGCTGCACAAGGAGTGCATGTTAGCTTGCTGACCTTGACGATGCCGCAGGACGATCATTATTCGCTTCTGCCGACGGTCGCACGGATTGCGCTCAACGAAATGAGAGTGAGTCATACCTTGTGGCAGGCTCTGCTCAATAACGCACGTCGCTGCTGGAAGGTTCGGCGTGCAACGCAGAAGCTTTCCCCTGATGTGGTAGTGAGCTTCATTGATCGAAACAATGTGTTAGTATTGGCGGCGCTCATGGGTACAGGGATTCCTGTGGTGGTGAGCGAGCGCACCGATCCACGGCACAGTAATATCGGGCGTGCTTTTGACATGGCTCGACGATGGCTCTACCCTTTTGCGCGCCGTCTGGTGGTGCAGACAGAAAATGTCGCAATGGACTGGGCATGTCAGCTTGTCGCTTCCAAAAAGATTGCGGTGATTCCAAATGCCGTGCGCGAGATACCGGAAACACTACTGGATGTGCTACGCGATCCCTTTCTCATTCTGGCAGTGGGACGACTGAGTCGGGAGAAAGGGTTTGATGTTCTGCTCAGAGCCTTTGCGCGTTCAGGTCTGGTCAGACGCGGCGCGTGTCTCGTGATTCTGGGCAAGGGCGCTGAACGCGCTTCGCTGGAAGAGCTTGCCCATTCGTTGGATATTACCCGTGCGGTATCCATACCCGGTGTGGTTCGTGATCCGGAATCCTGGATGGCGCGTTGTGCGTTCTTCGTGATGACTTCCCGGTACGAAGGCTTTCCAAACGTGTTATTGGAAGCCATGTCCATTGGTTGCGCGGTGATTGCTGCCGACTGCGACAGCGGCCCGCGTGAGATGATAAGGCATGAGCATAACGGCCTGCTTGTGCCAGTGGAAGATGAGGAAGCAACGGCGCTGGCCTTGAAAAGGCTATTTGATGACAGAGATATGCGTAACCGTCTGGGGGAAGCTGCCATGGAAGTGCGAGAGCGGTTTTCCCGCGAAAAAATCATGCGGCAATGGGAAGATGTCATTTTGGACGCGATGGAAAACTGAAACAGCCTTGTAAAGATGAATCCCAAAGCGTTTTTGATGTTCCTGACCTGTCTTGCCTTGGTGGGTGTTTGTGTCTGCCTGATAGCTCCACCAGGAGAAAAACGCCGGGCGATGTGGCTTGCAGGGCTGGGTCTGATTCTTGCCTTGGGTAAAATCTGGCTTTTTCAACAGGCACCCCAGTGGCAGGACACCAATCCTGATTCCATTACTTACGATTTGAAAGCACGCGCTTTTGCATTGCGCTGGCAGGGCGAGACTGTGTTGGCCGAGGACTACAGGCTCCGCGGATTTCTGGCTTGGCATCAGGCTGGCCATGTTGAACCAGAGTGGAAACAGGAGGATGCTTTCGCCTGGAAAAGCGTGATCGGTTCGAATGAGTGGCTTTATACGGTCTACGTGGCGTTGTGGTATTGGTTGGCAGAGGCATCGCAGAACGAGGTAATTTTTTCCAATGCGATTTGGGCGGCATTTTTTCCGGTTTCGGCATTTGTCATAGCTTTGTTGTTGGGAACATCACGAAACGTTGCCTACTTTGCCGCCGCGCTGGCGCTTGCGGACCCTATGGCGGGGGTGAATGCTTCGTGTCTGCTCAAGGATACGCTGATAGGTTTTTTGGCCATGGCTTGTCTCTGTGTTGCAATACGAATAATCAGAGAAGGGAATTGGTGGCTGGCTTTATGTCTGGGAGTATTTTTGGCATACCTTTCGATCGGGCGTTACGGCGCTTTCTTTGGTTTTCTGTGTGCGAGCGTGTTGGTGGTGGCATACATGGTTTATCGGCGACAGATCAAACCGGCAACTGTTTTTGCCTTTTCAATGTTGATGGCGTGGTGTTTGTCCGGCCTGCTGATTTATATGCCGTATGTAACCAGGGCCGATTTTGCACATACTCCCACTCAAAGTCTTTCTGGAAGCATCCGTGTATTTCAACGTGAAGAGGGCGATAGAGGTGCGGCTAAAACTACGGTAAGTTGGAAAAAGGACTTTGCGAATAACCCCGTGATCGCTGTTGTCAAATCGGTTGCTCATACTCTTTTTGCGCCTTACCCTTGGGTGGCTATATCGTCGGGATTGACCTGGAATTCTTTCAACGAACTCTATTATCCAGGAATGATACTCTGGATATTTTGTCTCCCTGGGATATTTTTGACCTTATGGCATGGTGTTCGCAAACACGATCCGGTCTTTTGGTTGCTGACGTTCTTTTTTGCCTCGCAATTGGCAGCTTATACAATCTGGCTTGGAGAATGGAGTACGCGTCAGAGGGTATTTGTTTTGCCAGCTTTTTTTGTGTTTGCCGCTATTGGTTGGACAGGGTTGTACAGGCGTAGACGGGAATTACGCATGATGTCACTTGAACACGGGTCTCGCACAATTTCCTCTATTGATGGTGGAGTCAAGCGAGACAAACTTGAAGCCAAAGGCTCCATTGAATTGTGTCGAGGAATCCTCGCCATTCAGGATGTGGTGACTCAAAAGCAATTTGAATGAAAACACGCATTCTTTATATCATTACCGGGCTTTCAACCGGTGGCGCGGAGATGATGCTGCTCAAACTGTTGGAGCGGTTGTCAAAAGATCACTTTGAGGCGCATGTTATTTCTCTTACCACGCTGGGGGAACTTGCTCCTCGTATTGCGGTTCAAGGTATTCCTGTAGAAGCAGCAGAATTTCGATTCGGACTCTCTTCGCCCTTTTATTTTATTCGTCTGATTAGAAGAATTCGATCCATTAAGCCGGATATTGTTCATACCTGGTTGTATCATGCGGATGTTATAGGCGGTTTGGCGGCGCGTTTAGCAGGGGTGAAAAAAATTGCCTGGTGTTTGCGCAACGGAGATATGGATAAGAGTTTTCCGTTTTTTTCCAGAAAAATCGGCCTTCCATTGTGTGCGTTTCTTTCAAGATTCGTGCCAGATAAAATCGTTTCCTGCTCACAGAATGCGATATTTATTCATGCCAAAATCGGCTATCCAATGGAAAAAATGGGGTTGATTTCAAATGGCTTTGATCTGACACGGTACTGCCCGAATTTTTCCTCAAAAGTAAAATTGCGGGCTGAGTTAGGTGTTGATATACAAACGCCATTGGTCGGGGCGATTGGCCGTTTTCATCCCATGAAAAACCATGTAGGCTTTCTTGAAGCGGCCGCTTTATTGTCACGTAAAATTCCAGATGCACATTTTGTGCTCGTCGGCGCTGGACTCGATGAAAACAATGACGTGCTCATGGAAATTGCAAAGCGTAGTGGAGTTAGAGAGAAAACTCATTTTTTGGGGCTCCGTAAAGATATTCCCTATATCATGAGCGGGCTGGATATTGTTGCCTCTTCTTCTTCCTCTGGCGAAGCATTTCCGAATGTACTCGGGGAAGCAATGGCTTCCGGTGTGCCTTGCGTCGTGACGGATGTGGGCGATTCCGCCGATATTGTGGGTGATACAGGAGTGGTTGTAGCGCCTGGCGATATGCCGGGGTTGGCGGTTGCCATGGAAAAGCTGCTTTGCCTCATGCCAGTAGAACGAGCAGCATTGAGAGAACGGGCGCGTGGAAGAATCGAGTCCAGGTTTGAAATTGGAGTAATTGCTTCGAGGTATGAGGCTTTTTATAGAGACTTGCTGCAGTGTTGATGGAGATATGTATGGCTTATCGGATTCTTAATGGGGCAAAATTTTGCCCTGGATTACGGACTGAATGGTTGGATAGATTTCATCATTTTTTAAATATGGGTTTTTCATGAATGTTCTTCTGACGGGCGGTATGGGCTATATCGGTAGCCATGTGGCAGTGGTCTTGCTACAGGCAGGGCATCGTGTCGTCCTCTACGACAATCTGTGCAACAGCGAAGCCGGAGTTCTGGCTCAAATCGAGCAAATTGCCGGCAAGACGCCGATTTTTATTCAGGCGGATATTCGTGCGACGAAAACGATCAGAAACGCTTTGAAACATCATGCTGTCGAAGCGGTGATGCACTTTGCCGGATTGAAGGCGGTAGGCGAGTCGGTGAACAAACCGATCGAGTACTACGCCAACAACGTTGAAGGTACGGTGAGTCTGCTGGAAGCCATGCACGATGCAGGGGTACGCTCGTTGGTGTTCAGCGGCAGCGCTACGGTATATGGTGAGCCGCATTACCTGCCGCTGGATGAGGTGCATCCGCTTTCTGCAACCAATCCCTACGGTCGCTCCAAACTGCATATTGAAGAAATGCTGCATGATCTGTCCTTTTCCGATCCGCTCTGGCGTATCGTTTGTCTTCGTTATTTCAACCCGGTGGGGGCACACGAAAGCGGCTTGATTGGAGAAAAACCAGTGGGTATTCCCAATAATCTGATGCCTTACATTGCGCGGGTTGCGGCAGGAGAACTCAAGGAACTTTCCGTATTCGGTAACGATTATCCAACACCGGACGGAACCGGGGTGCGCGATTATATTCATGTCATGGATCTGGCAGAAGGCCATGCAGCGACGCTTTCCTGGCTTGCCGGACATTCTGGTTGGCACGCGATCAATCTTGGAACAGGGCAAGGTTACAGTGTGCTGGACATGGTGGCGACGTTTGCAAAAACCAGTGCCCGTGCCGTGCCTTACCGTATTGTGCCCCGTCGCGCGGGTGATGTGGCTGCTTGCTATGCCGATCCTGGGAAAGCCCTGCGGGAGTTGGGCTGGCGGGCGCGGCGCGATCTTTCGGATATGTGTACGAGTGCCTGGAATTTCCAGAAACAATTTCAGTCATCTTGATGGGGTGCACGTATTGTTACCGACAACGATGAGAGAAATATGCGCGGGTTGACAGGATTTTTATGGGGGGAGTCTTTACTCGAACCGGAAACTGTTATTTGCGACTGGAAGATCATCAAAATTATTGGCAGAAACTATCTATTATGCCCAGGCTTTTGTTTGTTGTAAACGACGTTGGTTATTTTCTTGCGCATCGCCTGCCGGTTGCTCAGGCTGCGCAAAATGCCGGGTTTGATGTGCATATAGCCGCGCCGGAGAGAAACAAAAAGGAAATCTTGTGCGCTTATGGATTTTCGCACCATCACTGGCCAGTAACCCGGAGCGGCAAAAATCCTTTTGTTGAAATCACGCTGATTTGGAAATTGGCGCGAATTTTTCAGCGTGTGCAACCGGATATCCTGCATCCGATAACGATCAAGCCCGTGCTTTACGGTGGTATTGCGGCGCGGCTGACGGGTTGTTCGGGTATGGTAGCCACAATATCGGGATTGGGCTTTATTTTTTCAAGCGTAAACTTTAAAGCCTTCGTACTACGTTTTCTGGTGACACGGCTCTACCGTGTGGCGCTGAAGCATCCGAGGTTGCGTGTCGTTTTCGAAAACGGTGACGACGCAAAAATAATCTCACGCCTGGCAGCGTTAGCGCCGGAAAAAGTCTGTTTGTTGGGTGGCGTGGGTGTGGATTTAACGGAGTATGCCCTCGAGTCTTTGCCGTCTGATACAATACAGCCAATTGTCATGCTGGCAGCGCGTCTGTTGAAGTCGAAGGGTATTCCTGAATTTGTTGCTGCTGCACGGCAGCTTCACGATAAGGGGATCAAGGCGCGTTTTGTGCTCTTGGGTGTGCCCGACGCAGAAAATCCGGAAACGGTGAGTGAGGATTTTATCGCGGACTGTGTCAGGGAAGGGGTTGTTGAGTACTGGGGACATCGGGAGGATATGCCGCAAGTGTTGGCACAATCTACTTTGGTGGTTTTGCCTTCCTGGCGGGAGGGTTTGCCCAGGATATTGCTTGAAGCCGCCGCTGTCGGGCGCGCAGTGATTACGACCGATGCGCCCGGTTGCCGCGATGCGATCATTCCCGAAGTGACGGGCTTGCTGGTTCCTCCTCGTGATGCCGGAGCTTTGGCCAATGCGATGGAACGATTGCTGAATGACCGGGAGCGTTTGCAGGCAATGGGCAAAGCTGGGCGAGAGTTGGCCGAGCGGGAATTCGATGTGCGCAGGGTGATGGACAAGCATCTGGAGATTTATCGGAAGCTGTTGGCGGGAAAGGAAGCGTTGTGAAGTGTCTGGTGACTGGCGCGAATGGTTTTATTGGCACGCATCTCGTTCGTCACCTTCTCGATGCCGGACATGAGGTCAGGGCAGTCGGTTCTTCAGAGCCGATGGAGAGGGTCGCCAGTGAAAGACTGGAATACGTTCAGGTCGCGCAAAGCGCGGTGGATTCCGCAATCTGGCAAGGCGTTTGCCGGGATGTGGAGGTGGTTTTTCATCTCGCCGGACGTGCACATCGTGGAAACGATTCTTCGGCGTCCGCGCGTTTGGCCTACCTCCGGGACAATCTGGAGATGCCCCGCGCCTTGGCGGAAGCAGCATTGAAAGAGCGGGTGCGCCGCTTTGTTTTTGCCAGTTCCGTGACCGTTTATGGTGCGGCTTCTGCCCCTAGTGAGGCGTTCCGGGAAGATTCGCCTGTCGCGCCACATTCTGATGATGTTTATGCGCAGTCAAAGCGGGCGGCAGAGGAGTTTTTGTTATCTGACAGCGCAGCCTTGGAACCGGTCGTTATCCGCTTGCCGCTCGTCTACGGCGCGGGGGTCAAAGGGAACATGGCTACGCTCGTGCGATTGGCAACGAGTGGTTTGCCCTTGCCGCTGGCAGGGATCAATAACCGCAGGAGTTTCATCAATATTCCCAATTGCGTGGATTTTCTTCTCACCGCCGCATGCCATCCAGGCGCGGGCTGGCGAATTTTATTGGCGACCGACCGGGAGGATGTGTCGACGCCGGATTTGATTCGTGCGATTGCCCGCGAATCGGGGAAATCCGCGCGACTTTTTCCTGTGCCGTCCGGACTTCTGAAAATGGCTTGTTCCCTGCTTGGGCAGAAGGCGCGTTTCGAGAAACTGGCAGGCAATTTTCAGATCGACCCCGAAGCCTCCTGTGCCCTTCTCGATTGGTCGCCCAAGGTCGGTTTCGCCGAAGGCATCGCGCAGATGTGCGCAGGATACAGGGGATCGTGACTCGGCATGCGGCGTTTTTTTGATCTCGTTTTTTCCGCTGCCGGTTTGATTCTGCTCGGGCCGCTTCTCCTTCTTCTGTGGTTCGCGGGGTTTTTCATGATCGGCCCCCCCCTGTTCCGGCAGATGCGGGTGGGCAGGCATCAGAAAACTTTCATGCTCGTGAAGTTCCGCACGATGAAGCCTGGAACAGCTTCGGTGGCTTCACATCTGGTCGACGGCGCTGCCATTACTCGCTGGGGGTGTTTCTTGCGTCGGACGAAGCTCGATGAGTTGCCGCAATTGTGGAACGTGCTCAAAGGCGAGATGAGTCTAGTCGGGCCGCGTCCCTGTCTTTTCAATCAGGAAGATCTCATCCGGGAACGTGCAATAAGAGGCGTCTTTGAGGCGTGTCCAGGCATCACCGGGTTGGCGCAGACAAAGGGGATCGACATGTCTGTTCCTGTGCTACTGGCGGAAACGGACGCGGCCATGCTTGCCGATCTGCGTCTGTCGGATTATTTCCGCTACATTTTTCTTACGATTGCGGGGAAGGGGCAGGGCGACCGTGCGCCTTCCCGGTGATTGGTATTCTCCTTGTACAAAATCAGGATGGATTCATAATGACTGGCGACGCGGAAACGGAATACGAAAGGAATCAGCGATTCAACTTTTTGGTATCTTACCTACACTCGTTCCGATACAGAAGTATCCTGGCGTTGTTCAAATCTGCCGCACATGGAACTGGAGGTAAACCGATCAATGTCGTCGATATTGGTTGCGCCCATGCCAAGCTTTTCTCGGTACTCAATCAACGATTCGAGATTGATTATACGGGCATTGAAATTAACTCTGATTTTGTTGAAATTGCACGATCAAGGTACGCTCATAATCCGAACTTTCAAGTAGTACACGACTCTGCCATAAACGCTTTGGCGAATTTTAAGCGTGCCGACATTATTGTTGCCTTGGAAACATTTGAACATATACCGGAGCGTGACGTAGTGCGAATCATTGAGGCTGTTGCCGCCGTTAAACCAGGACTTTTCGTGTGTTCGGTACCTGTAGAAATCGGGCCAGCCATTTGGCTCAAGAACGTGGGCTCTTTCGTTACTGGTTATATGCGACACAAGGAATATCGTTGGTCTGAAACATTCTGGGCTGGGCTATATCAACTCGATAAGCTACCACCACACGGAACAGGTCATAAGAGCTTTGATTGGAGATGGTTGGCGCAGACAATTCGGCACAACATGAAAATCAAGAAGATTCGTAAATTTCCGTTCAGTATGTTGCCAGCAGCAGTTGCTTTTTCGGTATTTATGATTGCAGAGCCGAGGGAGCACTCAGGTAGTCGTGAGTCAAAAATGAGAGATTTTGAATGAATTATCGTAAAGAAATAGATGGTTTGCGCGCCATTGCTGTTTTGTCGGTTATTTTGTTTCATGCCGGTTTTTCGTGGATAAGTGGCGGGTTTGTTGGCGTTGACGTCTTTTTTGTAATCAGTGGTTATCTGATTACCAGTATTATTCTTTCCGAATGTGAAGCAGGGACGTTTACCTTGGCAGGATTTTATGAAAGACGGGTTCGCCGTATTCTGCCAGCTTTGTTTTTTGTGTTGTTATGCAGTTTGCCTGCGGCTTATGTTTTACTTTTTCCCGATCAAATGGCACGCTTTGCAAAGAGTTTTCTTTCAGGATTGTTTTTTGTATCAAATTATTATTTCAAAAGTAATCTTGATTACTTTGCTCCGGCTGCAGAAGAAGAGCCATTATTACATCTTTGGAGTCTCGCTGTTGAAGAACAGTATTATATTTTCTTTCCCTTGTTGGCAATATTGTTGTGGCACAGGAAAGAATGGAATTTCAAAGTGGCAACGCTGATATGGCGACATCGATCCTGGGGTTTTCTCACGGTCGTGTTATTGCTATCTTTCGCAAGTTTCATTTATGCTGATCGTTTTCTTGGGGGCGAGAATAAATTCTACGATACACGAGGGCGTGTGTGGGAAATACTCATCGGTTCATTGTCGGCAATTTATTTGCGCGGGCGAGAGCGTATCCCTGGACGCTTGGTTGCAGAGTGCGGTTCGGCTTTGGGACTTTTGTTGATTTTGGTCGCCTGTTTTGGGATCGACCGGAAAATGTCGTTTCCAGGGCTTTGGGCCTTATTGTCTACATTGGGTGCGGCTTTGGTTGTTATTTTTGCTTCTCCGAGCACATTAACAGGGCGTTTATTATCGACCCGAATTCTGGTCGGTGTGGGGCTGATCAGCTACAGCGCCTATTTGTGGCATTGGCCATTGTTCGTGTTCTCCCGTATTCTCATTCAGAAGCCATCTCTTTGGTGGTTCTCAGGGTTGTCGATACTGTCCCTGGGGCTAGCTTTTGTTTCCTGGCGTTATGTGGAGCGTCCCTTTCGTGACCGTCAATTGTTCCAGCAATCTCGGATATTTAGTTTCGGCATTTTGGGGACGATATTGCTGGTGATTGTCGGGTGTGTTGGATTGAATGGTTTCCCTTCACGTTTCAATGAAGAAGATGCGGATTTGCTTGTTTCACATCAAGAGAGAACACAATATGTTAATGAACGTTACAGTCAACTGCGAAAAATTGATCATTTCAGTGATGAGAAGAAATTTCGTGTGCTATTGTTGGGAGATAGTTCTTCCCAGGATTTTATGAATATGATGGCAGAAGCCGGATTATTGTCTGGAGCGGAAATTAGGGTTCGTTACATGCCCGCCAGATGTCAGATTTATTTTGGCGAAAAAAATGGCCTGGATTTTGTTGTAGAAGATGATCGCGCATTGTGCAAAAAGCATGTGTATAAAAAGGATTTTTATCCAGGTCTTCAATCCTTGATACAGGAGGCAAACGTCATTATATTCGCATTTTCTTGGCAAGAATGGGCAGTTCGCCATTTACCGGAGACGATAATGAATCTCCATATTCCTGACTCGACGCGGATCATCGTGATAGGCAAGAAAAATTTTGGAGCGATCAGGCGTCGTGACTATCTTGGCTTGTTGCTTCAGGAAAAGGCTGGATTACGAAATATTGTTGGTAGTGATAATCTAAACATAAATGAAATACTACGTTCTGGTATGAAAACTGTCCGTAATGTTGAATTTGTTGATTTATATGAACTGATTTGCGGTGCTGATTCACAAAGCTGTCCGGTTTTTTCTCCTGATGGAAAACTCCTGTCGTATGACGGTCCCCATTTGACGAAGGACGGGGCCATCTATATCGGTGGGTTGTTGAGGAATCATCCGGTATTCAAGGCGCAAGAGGATGGATCAGCAAACTGAGGCTGGCTGAAGCATCGGTGTATTGGCAGCCTCACTCGTCCAGCTTCCGCATTCCTCTCTCCCGCGTGCGGGGAGAGAGGAGAAGAATCAACCAAATCAGCGTTTCGGTAGCAGAACCTGCGCTTCGCCGACGGTGACTTCGGTCTCGCCGACCGTGCAGACGGTGGAAAGCGTTACGCGGCGCTTGTCGGCTTCGAGGGCCGTGACGGTGACGCGGGCGACGACGGTGTCGCCGATGCGTACCGGAGCCTTGAATTTCACCGACTGCGAGAGGTAAATCGCGCCGGGGCCGGGCAGTTTGGTGCCGATCACGGTCGAGATGTAGGAGACCGAGAGGATGCCGTGGGCGATGCGGCCCTTGAACATGGTGCTGGCGGCAAATTCCTGGTCGACGTGTACGGGATTGGTATCGCCGGAAACCCCGGCAAAGGCCAGGATGTCGGCTTCGGAAACGGTGCGGGCGATAGAGGCGGTCTGGCCTTCCTTCAGATCTTCAAAGTTGTAGAGATAGGCTTCGGAAAAGTCTCGCGGCATGTCGATGCTCCTTTTGCGGTGGTTTTTCCAGCGCCGTGCCGGAAAAACCAAAGCATAGCGCATCGAGGCGCGACAAAAAACAAAAAGACGAACCAAAGTGGTTCGCCTTTCGAGCGTGATCGCCGGATTCTCCAATGCAGGGGGAATCTGCGGCGCGTGAGCGCCTCTTATCTCAGCTTGATTTCCTTGTACACCACATGCTTGCGCGCGACCGGATCGTATTTCTTGAATTCGAGCTTTTCAGGCGTGGTGCGCTTGTTTTTGGACGTGGTGTAGAAGTGACCCGTGCCAGCGGTCGATTCCAGTTTGATCTTTTCGCGGGGGCCTTTGGCTGCCATGACCGTCTCCGTTGTTCAGTGAGTGGGGTTAGATTTTTTCGCCACGGGCGCGCATTTCGGCAATGACGGCATCGATCCCTTTCTTGTCGATGGTGCGTAGCGCCGCGTTGGTGACGCGCAGGCTGATCCAGCGGTTCTCGGCCTCGGACCAGAAACGGCGGTTTTGCAGGTTGGGAAGAAAACGACGCTTGGTCTTGTTGTGGGCGTGCGAGATGTTAAAACCCGACATCGGCTTTTTGCCGGTAACCTGACAGACGCGAGCCATAATATGCTCCTGAGAAATGTGTTGCTCTAAACCTTCTATTCTAACACGAAAGAGAATCTATAGCAAGCCCCGCTCCGCGAACGATAACGGTTCGCCGTTCGCAGGGACGACGAAGTGGTCGAGCACCTTGACGTCGATCAGCGCCAACGCGTCGCGCAGATCGCGCGTGATAAATTCGTCCGAGCGGCTGGGTTCGCGCACGCCGGAGGGGTGATTGTGCGCAAGGACGACGGCGGCGGCATTACGGCGCAGGACGAGCTTGACGACTTCCCGTGGATAGACGCTGGTCTGGTTCAGCGTGCCGCGAAAAAGGTCGACGGCTTCGATCAGACGGTGACGGGCATCCAGGAGCAGGATGCAGAAGGTCTCGTGGGGAAGATGCGCCATACGCAGTTGCAGCCAATTCCGGACTTCTATGGGCGAATCGAAGAAAATGCCTTCGGTCAGGCGCTCGGCGAGCGCGCGGCGGGCCAGTTCCATCACCGCCTGGAGTTGGGCATACTTCGCCAGCCCCATGCCGGGTATCGAAGCGAATTCGTCTGCGGCAGCGTTGCACAGTTGGCTCAGCGTGCCGAAGCGAGCGAGCAGGGTGCGGGCAAGATCGACGGCGCTTTGGCCTTTTATGCCGACGCGCAGGAAAATCGCAAGCAGTTCGGCGTCGGCGAGCGCCTGCGCGCCCCGCGCAAGCAGTTTTTCGCGCGGGCGCTCGTCTACGGGCCAGTCGGTGATTGCCATGACATGGAATTTGGAGAAAAGAATGTCGGATTATACATACGTCATTGATGGATTACAAGGGCGTAAAATTGTGCTCGGTGTGAGCGGCGGCATTGCGGCGTACAAGGCAGCCGAGCTCACGCGCATCCTTGGGCGCGTGGGGGCGGATGTCCATGTGGTTCTGACCGAAGCCGGTGCGCGTTTCGTGACTCCGCTGACGTTCCAGGCGTTGTCGGGCAACCGGGCGTGGGTGGGATTCCAGGATGGGGAAATGGAAGAGAGCATGCCGCACATCGCTCTGGGGCGTGGGGTCGATGCCATTCTCGTGGCGCCGGCAAGCGCCAATTTCATCGCCCGGCTGGCCGCTGGCATGGCCAATGATTTGTTGACGACGCTTTGTCTGGCGCGCGACTGTCCGCTGCTTGTTGCTCCCGCGATGAACCGGCAGATGTGGGAGAACCCGGCCACCCGGCGTAACGTGGCGACACTGCGAGCCGACGGCATTGTCATCCTCGGCCCCGATGTGGGCGAGCAGGCATGCGGCGAGACCGGGCCGGGGCGGATGCTGGAACCCGAGGCGCTGCGCGAGGCGCTGCTTGCTTTCTTTACGCCCAAGTTGCTGGCCGAACGCAGGGTGGTGCTGACGGCAGGGCCGACGTTCGAGGCAATCGACCCGGTGCGCGGCATCACCAATTCCAGTTCGGGCAAGATGGGGTATGCGCTGGCGACGGCCTGCGCCCGAGCCGGGGCCGAGGTCGTGTTGGTGAGCGGGCCGACGGCCTTGCCTGCGCCAATGGGGGTGCGGCGCGTCGAGGTGACGAGCGCCTTGCGGATGCGCGATGAAGTCTTTGCGGCGATCTCCGGCGCGGACGTGTTCATCGCGGTGGCAGCGGTGGCCGACTATCGTCCGGCGGAGTCTGCTGCGCGCAAGCTCAAGAAATCGGACGCGGCGATTCATCTCGAACTCGTCCCCAACCCGGACATCCTCGCCGAAGTCGCGGCCTTGCCGGAGCCGCCGTTCTGTGTCGGCTTTGCCGCCGAGAGCCATGAACTGGACGCCTACGCCGAAGGCAAGCGGCGCGCCAAGCGCCTGCCCATGCTGGTGGGCAATCTGCTCGACGATGGGCTTGGCGGCGACGAGAACACCGTCGTCATTTACGACGAGGAGGGTCGCCATCCTTTACCGCGTGCGCCCAAAATGTTCGTTGCGCGTCAGATCGTTGAACGCATCGCCCATTTACTGCCAAAAAATTGAGTTCTGGAGAAAACATGCATCGTATCGACATCAAACTGCTCGATTCCCGCCTGTGCGGTGAACCTCCGGCCTATGCGACTGCCGGTTCCGCCGGTCTCGACCTGCGGGCCTGCCTGGATGCGCCGGTTATGTTGAGTCCGGGTGAGACGACGCTGGTTCCCAGCGGCATCGCCATTCATCTTGCCGATTCCGGTCTGGCGGCAATCGTGCTGCCGCGATCCGGGCTTGGGCACAAGCACGGCATCGTGCTCGGCAATCTGGTCGGATTGATCGACTCCGACTATCAGGGGCAGATCATGGTTTCCGTGTGGAATCGCGGCAACGGGCCGTTTACCATCGAACCGATGGAACGCATCGCGCAACTCGTGATCGTGCCCGTCGTGCAGGCCGGGTTCAACATCGTCGAAGAATTTACCGTCAGTGAGCGTGGAGAAGGCGGTTTCGGCAGCACCGGCAAGCGTTGAGCGCGCGTGGGATGGGATAGACGATGACGGAGCGCGGCATTCCTACCGGCGTGCATGTGCTGTGCGAGCGCGAAGGGCGCGTTCTGCTGCTGCGCCGCGCGGGAACCGGGTTTTTCGACGGTCTTTACAGTTTGCCGGGCGGACATGTCGAGCAGGGTGAGTCCATTCTTCATGCTGCTGCGCGGGAACTGGAAGAAGAAACCGGCCTGCGGCTTGTGCCCGATGACGTCGACTGGCTCGGTATCATTCATCGCCGTTCGGACACCAATCGCATCGACTTCTTCCTGCGCGCATTGCGCTGGCAGGGCGAACCCGTCCTGCGCGAACCGGACAAATGCAGCGATATGGGATGGTTTGCGCGCGATGATTTGCCGGGCGAGATCGTGGCGTATGTAAAAGTGGCGCTGGAGACCGAGAAATGCGTGGGGCAGGGGGGATGGATACGGGAATTGGGGTGGTAAATCTTGTAAGCATGCGATTTTTTTGATTTGACTTGCATACATGCCCAGGTTGCAGTATCTTTGAGCCACGTACTTTTCGTGGGGTTCATCGGAGAGTGAAATGAGCATGATGTTCGTTTTTCGACGTTTGCGATATGCGCTGCTTGTCTTGGCGCTTCTTCCGGTGTGGGCGCATGCCGATTTTCCTCC
>JGI24702J35022_10000299_pt1 | contig 29188 bp, 23 predicted proteins | sample TergutTh196P4_FD_35022 | JGI IMG/M metagenome (IMG submission 35022)
GCTAATTACTTTAGAAAATGTTCTAGGACCATTGGTTTCAAATCTCAATACAGAACTGCTATTTTCTAACACTACGCCTGAGGTAGATCCAATATTGGCTGTGGAAACCACGCCGTCTCCTACCTGCAAAATACCGAGCAGCACCGTTGTTTTACCTGTATAAGTATTGTTGCCGGTAAGAATTATTTTACTAGATAAATTCTTTATCACCTGACCTGATCCTGAAATAATGCCGTCGTAGATATATTGGTTAGAACGGTGAAACACAAGTTTGGCATTGTTTACAATATTGCCCATAACTCTACCTGTTGTTGAATTGTAGCCAATTGAGAGTGTCCCGGCACTAATGGTAGTGGTACCTGTGTAGGTATTTTCACCTGTAAAGAAGAGTTCTCCACTACCTGTTTTGGTAAGTGTGTAGCCACTTCCGGAAGAGATTACGCCGGAGATGGTTGCCGAACCGCTGGCTACGTTCACCGTAACATTTCCGGTAAGATTAATGTTTTGGGAAATCACAGCCCCATTACTAAGGGTTTGTGTTCCGGTCCAGTTTAGTTGCGCGAAAACGCCTGCGGTAGTCAAAAACGCGATGGTTAATGTTAAAACCGTCTTTTTGAAAAAATTGTAATTTTTTGTCATACTTTAAAATATTTTATTGGTTTATTTTTTTTAATGATTAATGATTAATGATTAATGATTAGTGGGTAGTGGGTAGATGATAAATCGGGGTAGTTTATATAGATATTTCATACACTTTTTATCACGCTGCAAATAAAATAAAAAAATTTGGGATATTTCTACGTAATTTTACGTAGTTTTTCATTTTTTTTCAAGAAAAGTGCATTTTTTTTTATTTTTTTTCTTGAAATTGGTAAAAGGTAGAGTTATTTAGAACATCATTGCAGGCTTGACTCACAATCTCAAATATTCAATCTGCGTTAATCTGTTTCATCTGCGTTAATCTCATGCATTTGTCCAAACTCGTTTAAATTCAATCCTCCAAAATTTCCCGAACTCATAAATGCAAAAACTGTATTATCGCGGTTCATCGCTACTATTCTATCCTCTAATAATTTAGTGTTGTGAAAAACTTCTAAATCGTTCCGTTTAAATGCTTTATAAATAATCTCAGCAGTAATGGGGGGTAATTTTTTATGGGAAACAGTTTCAGGGTTAAAGAAAATAATCCCTACATCAGCGCAATCCATTGTGCCTGCATATTGTTCCAAAAAAATTTCCGTTAAACTGCTGAATGTGTGCAACTCCATACATGCCACAAGTTTGCGGTGCGGAAATTGCGTCTTTAACGCCTCTACCGTTGCTTTTAGCTTAGATGGTGAATGTGCAAAATCTTTATAAATTGAACAGGTTTCTGTTTTGAACAGCAACTCTAACCTATTGCTTGCGCCTTTAAAGGTTTGAATTGCATCATAAAATTTTTCACCGGAAATGCCCATAGCATTACATGCCAAACGTGCCGCATTAATATTCGTAAGATTATGTTTTCCAAAAATTTGCAAAGGAAATTCCCCAAAAGAAGTTTGCAAAAAAGTAACGCCATTTTCAATGCGATGCGGGTGTACTCCATATCCAACTTTAGTAGCGCAGATATTGGCATTTTCACTGACCTCTTTCAACACGATGTCATTATCGCAGTAAATATAGTGTCCATTTTTAGGAATCATCTCTGCAAAGATTCTAAATTGATCTACATAAAACTCAAAAGTTGGAAACACATTGATATGATCCCACGCTATTCCACTGACGATTCCAATAATAGGCTGATACAGATGAAATTTAGGACGTCTATCAATAGGTGAGGTCAAATACTCATCCCCTTCAATTACCATAATTTCTGCTTCATCAGTAAGTTTTACCATAATATCAAAACCATCTAATTGTGCGCCTACCATGTAATCGCAATTGATGTTGAGAAATTTCAAAACATGAATAATCATAGCGGTAATGGTGGTTTTTCCATGACTTCCACCCACCACAATGCGAGTTTTGTCTTTGCTTTGTTCAAATAAAAATTCAGGGTAGGAATAGATTTTAATATTCAGTTCTTTCGCTTTCAACAATTCTGGATTATCCTCTCTGGCATGCATTCCCAGAATAACGGCATCCAAATTAGTGGTAATTTTTTCAGGAAACCATCCGGTTTTATTGGGTAAAATTCCTTTTTTCTCTAAACGGCTTCTCGCGGGTTCAAAAATTTCATCATCGGAGCCGGAAATTTGGTATCCTTTATTATGGAGCGCTAACGCCAAATTGTGCATAGCACTTCCACCAATAGCAATAAAATGAATCTTCATCTTTAAAAATTAATGGTTCGAAAATAATATATACGGCTGCAAAAATAGATTAATTAAAAATAAAAAGTTGCCCTTTCAAGCAACTTTTTACTATGAAAAATTAAATTAAACAAAAACTTATGGACAATATCCACAAATTTTAATATTTTAAATCACGCCTTGCTCAATCATTGCATCGGCAACTTTGATGAAACCTGCAATATTGGCGCCTTTTACGTAGTTAATGTAGCCGTCTTTTTCGGTTCCATATTTTACGCAGTTCGCATGAATACTGCTCATGATAGCTTTCAGTTTTTCATCCACTTCTTCACGAGTCCAGGATAATTTCATGGAGTTTTGAGTCATTTCAAGACCTGAAGTAGCAACACCGCCTGCGTTGGCAGCCTTTCCGGGTGCGTAAGATATTTTCTTTGCTTGTAAAACATGGATGGCATCTGCGGTGCAACCCATATTGGAAGCCTCTACCACATATTGACAACCGTTTGCGGCTAATAATTCAGCATCTTCTTTATTCAATTCGTTTTGAATAGCGCACGGAATAGCAACGTCCACTTTTACTTCCCACGATTTTTTGCCTGCAAAGAATTTAGCATTAGGGTATTTAGTTGCATAAGGAGCCACCACGTTGTTACGGGTAGCAAGCAACTCGGTCATGTAAACAATTTTTTCTCCGGAAATACCATCTTCATCAAGGATATATCCATCAGGACCAGAGATACAAACTACTTTAGCGCCTAATTCTTCCAATTTCAGCGCTGCGCCCCAGGTTACATTTCCGAATCCGGATAATGCTACTCTCTTACCTTTGATGGTATCGCCTTTTGCGGCTAACATTCCCAGCAAGAAATAGATAGCGCCGAAACCGGTAGCTTCCGGGCGAATAAGCGAACCACCCCAATTCAAACTTTTACCGGTAAGAACGCCCACGTGTTCATCTCTAATTCTTTTGTATTGACCATACATAAACCCGATTTCTCTTGCGCCAACGCCAATATCACCGGCGGGAACATCAGTTTCAGGTCCTAAATATTTTTGTAATTCAGTCATGAATGCTTGGCAGAAGCGCATCATTTCGCCTTCCGATTTTCCGGTGGGGTCGAAATCGGAGCCACCTTTACCACCACCCATGGGAAGTGTGGTGAGTGAGTTTTTGAATGTTTGCTCAAAAGCCAAGAACTTCATACTGTCTTGATTTACGCTTTTGTGAAAACGGCAACCGCCTTTGTAAGGACCGATAGCCATGTTGTGTTGCACTCTGAAAGCGCGGTTCACGTGTATTTTCCCGTTATCATCCACCCAAGTAACTTTGAATTGAATGATTCTTTCCGGTTCCAAAATTCTTTCTACGATAGAATATTTATCGTACTTTGGGTTTTCGTTAACAAAGTCAACAATCGTTTCGAGTACTTCTTTTGCTGCCTGAATGTACAAAGGTTGAGCGGGATTTTTCACCTCTAACTCTGCAATTAATTTTTGAAGATCCATAATGTGATTTTTTAAGGTTTTATAATATAAATAGGTTTTAAAAAAAATTTGGCAAAAGTATTATTTTTATCATTTGAAACAACTTTTAATAAGATTAATATTTTGTATTATATTTCGCATAAATTAATATGCTCTAATGCAATCCCCCTCGACCCTTTAATAAGCATAAACGTATTTTCTATTTTTTTGTTATTCAAATAATTATTACAATCTTCTACATTCATAAAAAACTTAAAACTATCATTTTTGAGGTGGTAAAAATGGGTTCCGATAAAAAATGTTTCTACATTATTTTCTTTGCAAAAATCTATCACTGCTTGATGTTCTGATACGCTGTTTTCGCCCAATTCGAGCATATCGCCCAGTATTGCCAATCTGTTCTGGGCTTCAATTTGCAGCAAATTTTCTAATGCGGCTTTCATGCTTGTGGGATTTGCGTTATAGTAATCGGCAATAATGGTGTTGCTCTCTTTTTTTATAATTTGAGAACGATTATTTTGTGGTGTATATTCAGCAATGGCATTACAAATATCATCGTTAGAAACATTGAAATAGCGCCCCACAGCCGCCGCACCCAAAATATTAGAGAGGTTGTAATTTCCTGTTAATTGGGTTTGAACTTTTTTACTAAAAAGGTCAATAACTAAGAAAGGGTTCATTTCAACAATTTCTGCACTTATTTCAGTATTTTTCCCGTAATAAACAATTTTCCATTCTCCATTCTCCATCTTCCATTCTCCATTATTCACAAACAGCGTTTGTGCAGCGCGGTACAATGCCGTTTTGGTTTCTATAATATTCTCAATTGTGCCAAAACCTTCTAAATGCGCTTTGCCGATATTGGTGATTAAACCGTATTGGGGTTGTGCAATTTGGCAGAGTTCTGCAATTTCGCCGGGGTGGTTGGCGCCCATCTCTACAATGGCAATCTCATCATCATTTTTAATAGAAAGAATAGTAAGCGGCACACCAATATGGTTGTTCAAATTTCCTTGCGTGAAAGCAGTTTTGTATTTTTTGGATAAAACAGATGCCATCAATTCTTTCGTAGTGGTTTTGCCATTGGTTCCGGTAATTCCAATAATGGGAATTTTTAGCTGTTTGCGGTGGTAAAGAGCTAATTGTTGAAGGGTTTGTAAAACATCATCCACTACTAAAATTTCGCTACTAAGGTTGCTTTTTGAAAATAAGGTTTTTTGTATGTTTTTTTCTGTAATCACATATTTTGCTCCTTTTTTAAGGGCTTCATTTACGAAGAGGTTTCCGTCAAATTTTTCTCCTTTTAAGCAAAAAAACAAAGAATTAGGAACTATTTTTCGAGTATCGGTACAAATAATAGGAAATTGTACAAATTTACTGTACAATTCTTCAATACTAATAGAAATTGGAAACACAGATTTATTGGCTTTAATCTGAATTATTTTTTTGAAGTTTTTCCCATTTGAATATCCCCGAGTCTCGACATGGCGCATCTAAAGCCAATCCAATCAGCAGATTCGTCTTCGGGTAAAAATCTTCTATTTCCGGGTTGCGCCCAATAGGGAATATCCTTCCACGAACCCCCTTTTATTACTCTAACATTATCTCCCATAAGAGAATAAGAGTAATCTTTATTTCCTTTTCTGTACATAAGTTCAGTAGTTTGGGCAGGATCTGCTGTAGAAACATCCGTATTAATGAGCGAAGCCAAGTCGCCGTCATTATAGTTCACGTTATAGGAAGAACGATAATTTGCTCTTCTTTCGTTTTTAGAGTTGTCATCCATAACCATTGGAATTCTTCCAATGCTATCTCTTTCCATTAGTGTTCCGTCCGGGTTTCGTTGCATGGAGGTATAAATATTTCCTCTGAAAGGGTTATATTCAGACAGTTCTGATGTTCCGCCGGGGCGATACACGTCTAACACCCATTCTGCCACATTTCCAGCCATGTTGAACAGTCCAAAATCGTTAGGCCAATAAGACCTCACTTCTGAGGTGAACATATTAGCGGGGTTAGGCGCGATGGCTACGCCGGTATAATCGCCTTTTCCTCTTTTAAAGTTCATTTGAAATTCTCCGTAATAATTTTTATTTTCCGAGCGTAAAGATTTTCCGCTCCAGGGATAAAGATTTCTTTCAAGTATTCTTTCGCCGAGAGCATTTTCCATTAATCCCAAAGCTGCGTATTCCCATTCGGCTTCGGTGGGCAGCCTGTATTTGGGTAATAATATCCCATCTTCCATCATTACATTTCTATAATCTCCTGTGGTAATATATTGCAATCTTCTATCGCTTTGTGCTTCATATTCAGGATAGTTTAGGTAAGCATCGGTAGTAAAATGTCCTTCTGGGGATGGTGTTTGATTCCAATCCACATATTTCAGGTCGGCTAATATTTTTTCGTTCACTCTATCGGTGCGCCATTCGGCATATTGCGTAGCCTGTATCCAACTTACGCCCACCACGGGATAATATCTATAAGCGGGGGAACGGAAATAGTTTTGCACCCTGTCTTCCATAAAACCGGTGGGAGTACGCCAGCAATTTTCATCGGGCAGCGCACGTTCGTAAACACCTTGTAAACCACTGCTATTATCCACAAAAACCTTTTTCAACCAGTTCAAATATTCAAGGTAGTCAATGTTGCTAATTTCGCATTCATCCATATAAAAAGATGCAATGGTAACTTTATGCGGAACGTTGGTGTAGTCGAACATTACATCCTGATCCATATTTCCCATGGTAAAAGTTCCTGCGGGAATGAGTACCAATCCGGGGCCGGTGGCTTGTTCTAAATAGGGTACAACCTCAAAACCGCCCTCTTTGGCGTCATTGTATTTCCAACCTGTAGTGGAAGATTTTTGCTTGCTTTGGCAGGCAGAAAAGATACATAAAGTGATAGGTATTAACCACAATATTCTTGATAATAGTCTCATTTTTTATAAAATTTATTTTTTGTAACGATAATTATTGATTTTTATTTTATGTGGATGATATGATTCTTAAAATAATGGACAATCAATGGAAGAATAATTTTTTTTCTTTTTTTTCGGTGAAACATTCTGATCATTTTCGCAGGGGATAATAAACTGTAACGAAACCTCATGTGCGCCTCCGGTGCGTACCAACTGAGTGAGTGTAAAATCGTAAGAATAACCTATCCTCAAAAATTTATATTCAATCCCACAAGTTACAATTAAGGCGTCTAAACTCTTAAAATTATGTCGTAACCATGTGCCTATCGTAAAAGGATAAAAATTGAAATAAAACCCTTCATGAAGATAATGAAAATCCCCTTGAGATATAAAAATTATATTGGGATGAAGAAAAATATCACCAAAATTATTCTCTCTTTTTACTTTTTGTTGGATGGTAATTTTTCCTCCTATGTGAGCAGTTAGTTTGGGTATCCATTCTGTTTTAAATTTATCATTTGAACTCCTTATAAAACTAATTTGAACAGGAAATAGATGGTGCATGGCAAATCCAAAATAAAGAAAAGGGGTATAACCTACGAATCCGAAAGCGGCATCAAATTGAGATTTTTTTAATTGATCTTCAAATGAGTAGGTATGAGGAAACATCTCTATGAGTTCTGAAGCAAACTTTAATTTATTCCAATTAAGAGCATTAGATAAATATCCACCCTGCAACGCTAATTGCAAATTAAAATTATGGGTTATCTTTACTCTAAAATTATAGATAGCGCCAATATTGTAACTGCTCATAATTCCTCCTCCTGCAATATCAGCAGAAACTAATAGTCCAATTCCACTACGAATTTTGTGAAAATGTTGATCGTAACTTCCTGAAAAAGTAAGAAAATTTCCTGGAATGGAGGGGTATTGATCGCGAAAATTGAGAGAAAAACGCGGACAATTCATTGTTCCTGCAAAAGCCGGATTCATATAAAGCGGGTTTGCATAAAATTGCGAAAAATGAGCCTCTTGTCCTAATACATTTGTAAAAGTTAATGCAATGAATATAAAAAGAAAACAAAACTTTCGCTTACACAAAATCATCGAGTATATATTTTTTTAGAATATTCAACGTAATATGCTATAGTATTATTTTGTTTAACGAAATACAATATTATATAGTACATACTAAACAGATAAAGATATTATTAATTAAAAATTATATAATAAAAATTCAATGAATACAAGCGCTCTTTTTTTATTCCCCAATATTATAAAAATACCGGTTCACTTTCTCTTTGTAGTAATACTGCAATGCGGGAGGAACAGTTTTGAGCAACTCCGTTTGTTGCGTTTTGTTTTTATCAAACTGCCACTCTTTGGGCGGCGAGGGGTTGTATTTTTCGCGGGCTTCGGTGGACTCTCGTTTTTCCTCTTTTTCACGTTCCTGATCGGCGCGCTCGCTCTCTAACAAGCGCGTTTCAATCTGTTTTTGTCTGGTAATGGTTTGCGCTGTAATAGAACGGTTTACCAACTCTTTCTCCGTTTTTTTCATCTCTTCCAACAGTTGTTCAATAGATTTATCCCCAACCCCATCTTGTCCTTTCAGTTCGCTGTTATAATCCTGCATCATTTTGCGGATTGCTTCCTGCTGCGCAGCCATTCGGGCAAACTGCTCGCTCATGCCCTGAGAATTCGGCGTTGGAACTTGCCCCTCCGGTTTATTTCCTTGCTGCATAGAGCGTTGCATTGCCTCCATCTGGCGATTTAACTGTTGCTGTAACTCGCGTGCCGACTTGGGTTTTCCTTTGCCTTTTCCGCCCGGCTTGCTGCACGATCCATTACCGCTTTTGTTGCACTTAGAATTACATTCACTTTGCTTCTCTTTCATCTTCTTTAAAGATTCACCCAGCATTAGCGCCAAATTATTCATCGAAGTTAAGGAAAACTGCTGACTTGACAACGCCTGAGAAATTCTTCTATCAATAAGTTGCTCTCTTGATGCCGCCGAATACTCTCTAATTTTAGTAACTTCTTTGGTAATAAACGGTTCTACCATCGGTTGCCGTTTTGCCAACTGATTTAGCGAATCATCAATCATTCGCATATAATCTTGAATATTAGATTGCTCACGCATATAGTCAGTAAGTAACGGCGATTTTTGCCCCGCTTTTTTCACCGCAACCATCACATCTTCCTGCTTGAAAGAAACCCGAATCAGATTTTCCAAAATTTGACGCAATGTTTCAATATCTTCGGTTATATCTTCGGCTTCATTTTCATTCATCTCCTGTTCCATTTCATCTGCCATATCGCCCATTTGCTGCGAAGCATCTCCTTGACTCTCTTTTGCTTTGGAACGATTGTTTTTACTCAATTGCTCTGCTGATTCTTTCATTTTTTGCATAATCTGTTTCTCCTGTTCTGAGCGATCTTTCATCTTGTTAGGTTCTTCCAACTGCTTGTTAAGTTGTTGCAAATCATTAATATCTTTCTGCAAATCTTGAAACTTTTCATTCAATTGTTCCTGTTTTTGTTGCAGATCCTCTTTGGGAATCGCTTTTTGGTCGGTTTGTTGGGATAAATTCTTTTGTTCTTGCGCTAAATCTCTCAAATTATCAATTACTTCCTGAAATTTCTTTTCATATTCCAACAGTTTAAATAATTCTAATTGTTGGTCTAACGATTTGTTAATATCTTCTGCGCTCATTTTCATTTTTTCCAATGCTTCACGCATCTGATCCTTATTCATCTCCATCATCATATTTTGCATCTTTTCAATCATCTGTTTTATTTCATCAGATAAAAGATTATCGAAACGTTTTTGCAATTCTTCCTGTTTTTTAAGTATTTCAGATGCCGTATTTTTATACTGTTCCTCCTTCATCAAATTCTGATCCTGGTCGCTTTTTGCATCCATAATCTTGTCTTGCAACTCTTTATATTTCTCCATCAATTCTTCCATTTTCTTTTTGTCTTGCCAACTTGGTTCATTCACTTGCAACATTTGTTGATTAAATTTTTCCAACTCTTTTGCCAAATCTGCAGCTTCTTTTGCCAAATCGTCCATCGCACTTTTCGACTGTTCGTTGCCCTGTGTTATCTCTTTATTAATTTCTTCCATTGTTTTCAATCTGAAGATAGTAGATTGAGTTTTAGAGGATTTAGGTCCATTTACTCCATCGTTATCTTTCACTTCAAAGAAATATTCCATAGAATACCCCGGATATAAATTTAATGAACCTGCATCGAAATGAAAATAGAAATCTTGAATCGTAATATTTTTATCTATATGAATATCAATAGTTTTATTTTGTTCTAACAGATTTTTATTTTCATCAAATACCATATAAACAAACTTTAAACTTGAAAATCCATAATCATCTCTAATAGTTCCTTTAAAATACACCCTGTCTGAAAATAGAGAATCGGCTTGACTTTGCACACTAATTTCCGGATACAAATCTTTTATTACTTGAATATTAAATGATAAAGTGTCGGGACTTACAAAATATTGATTTTTATTTACTGTTGCATAATAAAAACTTTCGCGTGCAGTAGTGGAATATGTAAACACCTCTTTTTCAGGAGTTAAAATCTCTTCTTTTTCTTGTATAAAGAAATCAATTTCGTTTGTATTTTTGGTATAAAACTTCCAGGTAATACGGGTACCTTCCGGCACGGTAGCATCGCCGTTGTTTTCAATCACTTCTTTGTTTTTGTTAAGATAAGAGGGAAAATTTAATTCCATTACATAACTTACAATCACGGGTTTAGGAAGCACGTTGAGGGTATAAAAATGGGTAGTAACTTCATCGGTTTGCAGTTGAAAAGTAATATCTCTTTGCAGGTTGGAAAAAGTGTATAAAAATTCTGTATTCGATTGTTTTACACATCGGTAGTTACGTTTATCATACACCATAAAAATTTCATTTGGCACTTCATCGCCCTCAATTTTAATATGTATAGTAAAATCATCATTTTGCAATGCGCGTAAATTGTTATTTGTTACCTCAATTTTGTAAGGAGCGGGTTTCTCAAAATGTTGTTGATATTTTACAATTCGTTGGGTAGATTCTGTAAAAATTTCACTTTTGGTAGAAAAAAGCACACAAAAGAGCAATACGGGGATCAATGCCCATTTTACAAAACGGGTACTTTTTTTGAAAGGAATCGCTTTCACAAAAGCAAACGGTTTTAGGGTTTCAATTTTGGTATCAATCGCCGCATTGAGCAAATCTAAACTTCTGTATTTTCCTTCTTCAATTTGGTCTTCCAATTGAATTACGTTCAACAATTTATCATCAATTTCAGGAAAATGTTTTCCAATAATTTTAGAAACAGAGGTTGAATTTAATGTTTTTCCAAATCCTGCAATTTTAGTGAGCGGATAGATCACATACACCGCTATAGTTCCGATAAATAGCGCCAAATAAGTATAAAACAGCGCGGCGCGGGTGGTAGAGTTTAAGTAAGAAAAATATTCTAACAAGGTAAAAGCGATAAACACGCCCATTGTTATCAACACGAAAACGAGCGCCCCTTTGTACAATTTATTAAGATAGTACTTTTGCGTAAACTCTTTGATTTTTTGATGTATAAAGATTCTGTTTGTAGTCATTACAGTTATTTTAAGTATTTAATAAACGCAAAGGGGGTAAATTTCGTATATCTATTATATAAAAACGATTTGAACTAATAACCCTCATGTATTTATGGCAAACATAATTCTTTATTTTCGCCGCCATGATTTCAATTCACAAACTTGCCGTTAATTTTACCGGAGATTTCCTCTTTAAAGACCTCTCTTTTGTGGTGGGAGATAGAGATAGGATAGGTTTAGTGGGGAAAAACGGCGCAGGAAAATCTACATTACTCAAAATTATTCATAAAGAATTAGAACCGGAAACAGGAACCATAGTAATTACTGCCGGTTTTAAAACGGGATACCTTCCGCAAGAGATGGCAACCAATTTTTTACGAAACGTTTGGGAAGAAACAGTTTCTGCCTTTGTAGAACAGAAACAGTTGGAAAAGCAGATTGTGCATATTACCGAACAACTCTCATTGAGAGAAGATTATGAATCGGATACTTACCATAAATTGGCACAACAATTGTCCGATTTTACAGAGCGATTTCACATTCTTGGCGGAAGTACGATGGAAGCCGATGCAGAAAAAGTACTGCTGGGATTAGGCTTTAAACAAACTGATTTTGAACGTCCGCTGTGCGAGTTCAGTTCTGGATGGCAAATGCGCGTAGCACTCGCCAAAATTTTACTCCAAAAACCTGAAATTATCCTGTTAGATGAGCCTACTAATCACCTGGATATTGAGTCTATTCAATGGTTGGAAGAATATTTGGCAAATTACGAGGGTGCGCTGATCATGGTATCGCACGACCGCGCATTTTTGGACAGAGTAACCAATAGAACTATTGAAATTACATTGGGCAATATTCAAGATTATAAATGCAGTTACTCCGAATATGTAGAGCAACGGTTAGAGCGTATTGAAACACAACAAGCAGCATTCGAAAATCAGCAAAAGGATATTGCACAAATTGAGCGTTTTATTGAACGTTTTAGATATAAGGCAAGCAAAGCCAAACAAGTGCAAAGCAGAGTAAAAATGTTACAAAAAATGGATAAAGTGATGGTAGATGAAGTGGATGACAGCGCTATCTCTTTCATATTTCCGCCGGCGCCACACTCCGGAAAAATAACAGTGGAAGCAAAACAGCTATCGTTAGGTTACGGGGTGGTTAATGTATTGAATGATATTGACATGCACTTAGAGCGCGGCGAGCGCGTGGCATTCGTAGGGAGAAACGGAGAAGGAAAATCCACATTTGTGAAAAGTATTGTGGGCGAACTCTTCCCTCAGCATGGCTCTATCCAATTAGGACATCAGGTTGTGATTGGCTATTATGCACAAAATCAGGCGCTACTTCTAAATCCGAATAAAACCGTTTTTGAAACTATTGATGAAGTTGCCATAGGAGATATTCGACCCAAAATAAGAACTATTTTGGGAAGATTTTTGTTTACCACGGAAGATACAGAGAAGAAAGTGTCAGTACTCTCCGGCGGCGAAAAATCAAGATTAGCATTAGCAAAATTGTTGCTCTCGCCTTTTAATTTATTAATCTTAGATGAGCCAACCAACCACTTGGATATGGCATCAAAAGATGTCCTGAAGAATGCGTTGCTGCACTACACAGGAAGTTTGATCGTGGTTTCGCACGATAGAGATTTCCTGTCTGGTTTGTGTGAGAAAATTTTTGAATTTAAAGAAAAAAAAATAAAAACCTACATAGGAGATGTTTATGATTTCTTAGAGAAGAAAAAATTAGATTCTCTTAATGAATTGCAGCGTAAATTGAATGGTAAAGAAGAGGATGAAAAAACTATTTCTGCAAACAAGGATAACTATTTGCAAAAGAAGGAGCAGGAAGCACAACAGCGAAAAATTCAAAACCAACTAAAAAAATTGGAAAGGGAGATTGAAACCGAACAGCAAGAATTGCATGTCATTGAAATGAAATTAGCACAACCCGATCAGTACGCCAAAGAGATTGAAACAGGCTTATTGTATGCTGAATATGAAAAATTAAAAAACAGCATTGCAAAAAAAGAAGTAAAGTGGTTAGAAATGCAAGAGTAAAATAACACTAAAATATTGTTGTAAAAAAAATATAGTTTTGCAAACATTTTTTTCAAATGAATAAATCAATATTTTTTTTCATCTTAATGATTTGTTTTCTGTATTTTTTTTCTTGTAAAAAAGAAAAATTTGAAACTTTTGAACTCCATTTTACCCATACCATAAATAATAACCCTGTTCAATTCAATCAACTCATATACACTAATACTGCCGAAAATCTATTTCAAGTGAATGAAGTAAAATATTTTATATCAAAACTAATTTTAATTGATAACAAAAAAAAATCGATAGTAATTAAACAAAACGATGGTATTCATTACGTAGACTGTAGCTTGAGTAGTAGTCTAAATTGGAAAATTGATGATACTCCTGTTGGAAATTATTCTGCCATCTCTTTTGTTTTTGGGTTAGACGAAAACGATAACAAAAGCAACCGTTTTGTAAACCCTCCGGAAAATAATTTTTCGTGGCCTGATTATCTGGGAGGTGGATACCATTACATGCAAATCAATGGAAAGTTTTTGAATAATGAGGACAAGATTCAAAATATAAACATCCACACAGGAATTGGACAACTATATGATGAAAACAATGAAATTAAGCAATTTGTTCAAAATTACTTTACTGTAAAATTACCTGTTAATTTTTCCGTTAATGAAAAAACTAATTCTATTCTCACACTCAACATGGAAATACAGCGCTGGTTTGATATGCCTAACTTGTTCAATTTCAATGATTTTGAAACAGGAATCATGCAAAACCAAAATGCCCAACGACTACTACGGGAAAACGGAGAAAATGTGTTTGCAGTGATTGGTGATGAATAAACAAGTACGAATTAAATCTTAAACCTTAAAATCTTTAAATCTTTAAATCTTTAAATCTTTTAAATTATATGAGCGGCGGATTATACTCAACAGAAGTTGGAAACTTCGATAAAACATTAGACCTTACTAAGGTGAAACCCTACGGGGATACTATGAACGATGGTAAAATGCAACTCAGTTTTACCTTACCCGTGCCTACCGGTGAAGAAGCAGTGGAAACAGCAAAACAACTGATTAAAAAGTTAGGCTTTGAAAATCCACAAGTAGTTTTTTACAAAGAGCTGAACCCCGGGTTTACGTTCTTTAACTGCTACGGAAATTGCACACAAAGCGTGGATTTTACCACGATTCATGTTCCTAAAGTAGAGTCTTCCAAAATGGATATACACGAAACCGACGAGTTTATCCGGCAGCATATTGGCAGAAAAATTGTAGTAATAGGCGCCAGCACCGGAACAGACGCACATACCGTTGGCATTGATGCTATTATAAACATGAAAGGCTACGCAGGACACTACGGCTTGGAACGCTACGAAATGATTGACGCCTACAATTTGGGCAGTCAAATTCCTAACGATGAATTTATTGCTAAAGCCATTGAGTTGAAAGCAGATGTGTTGTTGGTTTCCCAAACGGTAACGCAAAAAGATGTGCATATTGGAAATTTAGTAGAATTGATAGAGATGTTGGAAGCAGAAAATTTGCGCGATAAGTTGTTGGTAATTTGCGGAGGTCCACGCATCTCGCACGAATTGGCGCGAGAATTAGGCTACGACGCCGGATTCGGAATGAACTCATACGCCGATGATGTTGCCTCATTTATCGCTACGCAAATCGCAAAATAATTTTTCCATTGCACTTCAAGAAAAACGTAGTTAATGATTAGTGATGAATGGAAACTTTTTATATTTTTGGCGCAACATTAAATAAATCATAAAGTTTATGCGAACTCCCGAAGTAAAACAATTCATTGAAGAACATCAGAATCTGTTTTGGTATTCGCCGCAGCCTAAAAGCGAGACGGTACCAGATGAATTGTTGGTAGAAATGGTACTTAATTTTGGTACATTAGAGCAAGTAAGAGATTTATTCAATGTTCTGGGATTACAAAAAACCGCGTCCATTTTTTGGGGCATGACAGGAAGAAAAAAATTGAATTATTTTCCGGAAATTTATAACTATTTTGATATTTATTTTAAAAAATATGTACCCAAACATTCTAACAAAAGAACAAAAAGAATTACTTCCATTTCTCCAAAAATTTAAGAGAGAATTTTATCTTGTTGGAGGAACTGCTATAGCACTTCAAATAGGACACCGACAATCTGTTGATTTTGATTTATTTAAACAATCAAATCTAAATTTTACAAGGATTCAAAAAAAAATCAGTGTTGAAAAATTTTCATATCAAATAACCCGAAAAGTTACAGAGCAAATTAATATTGACATTAATTCAGTAAAAGTAACTTTTTTTCAGTATCCCTATTTTATTGATGCTAAAGTAAATTTTGAAAATTGTATGAGAATGCCCGATCTACTTACTTTGGCGGCAATGAAAGCATTTGCGTTGGGGCAAAGGTCAAAATGGAAAGATTACGTGGATTTGTATTTCTTGCTAAAAAACTACTATACGTTAGATGAAGTATCAAATAAAGCAAAAGAATTGTTTAATCAAATGTTTTCAGAAAAATTGTTTCGTGGGCAATTAGCCTTTCACAAAGATATTAACTATTCAGAGCAGGTAGAATATATGCCTGGTTTTGAAGTGGGTGAAAATGAAGTAAAAGAGTTTTTGATAGATAAATCGTTGCAAGAGATATGAAATAAGAAATAACCGTGTTAGTATTGCCCTATTTATTGCGCACAAAAAGTCCATCGTTCAACACCAACCGAACTCCTGCGACATAGTTGAAACACAAATTAGTATAGAAACTGGGAAGATATAGTTTGCTGTTTCCAAAACTTGCCACCGAAAGTTGAAACACAGGATCAATGGACACAGCAGGATGAAAAGCGATTTTAAGTCCAAAATTAAGAAAAAAACCATACCCTGGTCCCGCCCAGTCTACATAATTGGGCAGATCTTGAACGCCCGGAATGTAATCGGGATAGCGTGCCATCTGCGCTAAATCAATAGGAGGAGCATCTTCAATAAGTAATTTAAACTCTTTGATACGAATATAAGTAAACTGCGCGCCAACAGAAAGAAAGGGCTTCACAATTTCATGCATTTGAAATATATACCCTAAAGATAAATCAATATAATGACGGTCTTCTTTGGCGCCGAGATGTTGATTTTTACTATAATCAGGAGGATTGTTACCGGGAGGAACACCCGGAAAACGAAAAGTAAAAACGTTAGATGCTGTTAATCTTCGAAAAGAATACGCTAATTCAAAATACCAATTTCTGTGAATGCGGTAAGAGATACCCACTGCAACATCCATTGCCACATTATAATGAGAATTACGGTTATACTCTTCTTTTAAAACTGCCGTATCAATATAACGATAATTCTCTTTCAAGATATCAATAAGATATCTTGTATAATATTCGTTTTTTAAAACTAAATTCAGATTAATAACATTTTCCGGTGCACCGTTATAATAGTTGGCAGTTTTTTTGCTTGCAAAATAGGCATTGCTTCCAATAAAAAAACCAAAACCTTTTCGTTCCCACGAACTACTGTGTACAGGTTTTTCATCATCATCATAGTAATCATAACTTGAGTAAGCCTCAGGATATACATAAGTAGAATCTAAATAAAAACTCATTCCCGTAGAGGGTTTTGCAGATGACCATTGGGGACCGTTGCGTTTGTATTTAAAACCGGAAGAACAGGAACCTCCACGACACTGTGCTGTAGCGCTCATCATAAAACCGCAAAAAAGAAATAAAAAGCAAAACAGGAATAATTTTAAATTCTTCATATTGTAAAAATATCTCATTAGGGTATTTGTATTAGGTTTAATTTATCGAAAGATTGTTTTTCCGGAATGGCGTAATAACGATTTCCTGTTTCTAAATAATAGTCATTTTTTAAAAAAACAACGTTTACATTTTCTATTTCCATTCCTTTAATTTTCAGCATATTTTTGTCTCTAAAATAGGTTATCTTATTTTTAATAAGCGTACTCCACAGTTGAATCTCAAAATATTGAAAAAAATCATCAGGCAGATCTATTTCATGTTTTTCCTGTGAAAGAATTTTTACTTTAACGGTTTTTGTTTTTAGAAGTTGGTCTGAAAAAATTTCATCCGTTTCCTCATTATCAAAAGAAAAAATGGCATCATAAGTAGAAGATTCATCATCGGGAGGTGTTGTTTCAAGATTATCAGTGGTAATACTATCTTCAATGATTTCTGTTGTTGTTTGTTTTGGGTATTTTCGAGGGGTTTCAACGTAAACGGTATCCGTTTTTACGCGGGTGACGATCTCTTTTTTTTCACATTTGGGGCAATTTTTATTAAAAAACTTTACATCATAATAAAAAAGCAACACACAAATGAGGATGCCAAACAATAAACCCAGAAAAAACATTATCCCTTTACTCATATTGCAAAGTTATTCCAAAGTCAATAATTCCTTTTAAATCAGTTTCTCTCATGGCTTGTTGGGCAGTGAAGATATAATTTCCTTTTTGGGGGAAACGAACTTTCGATTTTAAGATAAAGCGATTCTCTTTAATTCTTCCTGAGCCTTTCCCTGTCCATCGCCCGTAAGCATCACTTAAAATACAGTTTAGAGTATCTGTAAACACAGTACTATCAGGGAACTGTGTGGTAAAAAATAGCGATAAATTTTGATATGGATAGTTTGTTGTATTTCTTACATCAATATAAAAATTATAGTATTGTAATGAATCTGAAATAGTAAAATCAAAAACCAAATCATTATCCATATTCCAAATTTCGTTATGGATAGCGTATGTTTTGTGGTAAAATGTGTTATGATTACAAGAAAAAACAAGGCATAATAAAAGCGCAAAAGAGAGACAAACCTGATTTTTTAATGCTGCATTCATAAATTTATACCATCTTTACCACAAATTATTAACGTTTTTTTTCTTGTTGTATTACGTTGGCGAAATTACATAAAAACTTTCAATCTAAATCATAAATAGCGTTAAAAAATAATTTAAGCATTTTATCTGATATTTTTTAATAAGAAAAAATGTTTTATTTTGCAAAGCAAAAAAAAGTTATTTATAATATTTTAATACAAACATTTAAAACTTTTTTTTGAAGCAACTTTTGGAAAACAGAAAGGTTTTTTACATACACTACAAGAATAACAAAATTATTTCCAAAGTATGTTCATTAACAAGAATAATTAATTTTCAATGACTTACGACCAACTATTAACCCAACTTCAAAAAAAGCAGTTTTTACCTATTTACTTTTTAATGGGAGAGGAACCGTTTTATATTGATGAAATATCAAATTACATAGAAGAAAATGTGATGCCTGAAGAACAGCGCGATTTTAACCAAATATTACTCTATGGAAAAGAAACAGATGCCGATGAGGTAATTGCCATGGCAAAAGAGTTTCCCTTTGGTACGGAAAAACGTGTAGTAATTGTAAAAGAAGCAAAAGAACTGAAAAATATAGACCGTTTGGTAAAATATGCAGAAACGCCTACAAAAACTGCAATTGTAGTAATTTGTTATAAATATGCTTCTTTAAAGGCTACTCAGGTGAAAGCAGTTGAAAAAAATGGTGTGGTTTTTCACTCCGAAAAAATGAGAGATAACAAACTCTCTGCATGGATTTTATCTCATGTGAAAAAATATCAATTTAAAATGCAGCCTGTCGTGGCTAACATGCTGGCTGAGAACATAGGAGTAGATTTATCACGCATTGACAATGAATTTAAAAAACTTACCATATTTCTTCCTCCAAACAGCGAAATTACTGCTGAAATTGTTGAAAAAAATATCGGAATAAGCAAAGAATATAATGTGTTTGAACTTAAAGACGCTTTAGCAGTGCGTAATAAGGATAAGGCATTTAAAATTGTTCACTATATCTGCCAAAACATTAAACAAACACCTAATGTAGTAACTATTAACAGTTTGTCTTCATTCTATTTAAGTTTATTGGCCTATAATCTATCTGATAAAACAATAGAAGCAAAAGCTAAAATTTTTGGAAAAAACGATTTTGTTCAGAGAATTAATGTACAACACGCGCAGAACCATTCTACCTTAGAGCTACAAAAAATCATAAGCATTTTGAGAGAATATGATGCCAAAAATAAAGGAGTGGACAGTAATCTATCCGATGAGGAACTTTTGAAAGAGTTAGTGTATAAAATTATACATTAAGAACAAATCATTCAAGATTCGTTGTAGATCTTATAACTTTGAAACTTGAATGATTTAACCCTAAATTTTATTAAGTTATTCTTGAATACATCTCACACTTATACCATCCATTTTAGTTACTTCCATTATTTCTAATTGGTTACAAAAATATTTTAGTACTGCAGCGATGGCGGTTTCACTACTTGAATTTGAACTCCAAAATGCAGTGTATCCGTACAATTTTTCAAACTGTTGCGTAAAGCTATTGAAAAATCCTGCACCCCTTATGTCAAATGCAGTGGTGTTGGTATAAACGTTGGGGTGTAACCAATAATCATGATTATTCATATCCGTTATTTCATAAATATTCAATTCTTCCCATTCTGCTGCTGTAGGAATACGCCATCCTGTCGGACATAATGTTGTTGAAATTGGAACTGCCGACTCGTAAGTGTATAACAATCCAAAGTTACTTGTATTTTGCTCTACATCAGGATAAAATGAGCGGTAATACGGCTCTGCAAATGGTATTTCTGTATTGTTTTGATATTTAGTATTGCGCAAATTTTCTTTGAACCAACATTTTCCTTCCAATTCTACCACATTATAAATGATGTTATTCGCAGGGTCGAATACATGTTCGGGACACAAAGTTGGGGGCGTTTCGGGATCTCCAATGGTTGACGCAGGTTCTCCATAAACGGTTACATCCAAACGGTTGGTGCCGGTAGAAACAGTAGCGCCACTTTGACTTACATTTGAAGTGCAAAGCCAGCGTAAAAGCACTTCTTCCTTATTATTCATATTTTTTGGAAGTGGAAGGTTTTCTTTTACGCCGGTAGAGGTATAAGTAGTAGAAGAAGTAATTAGGACTTCACCATCATCCACATCTGTCCATGTTCCGGAAGCTCCAACTTTATATTGAATTTTAAAATCTCTTGGGCCCATTCCGGAACTCATTTGTTTGGAAGTAACCGTTAAATTTTCAAATCCAAGGGTAGAAAAAGAAGTTATCCAGTATTTTTCGATGGTTTCTGCATTTTGCCAACCGGTTGAGGATGCTACTCCATCTGTATTTACCGTATAACCTGTACCTGCGGCGTCTCGGGTTAATGTGGCGAGACCGTTGTTTTCGGGGGAACCTCCTGTTGCCAAGAAGATGGCGGTGTGTGGGCCTTGCGGATAACCGTTCCATAGAGCAATAGAAACGACATCATCTACTTCCACCTGTTTTGCATTCAACGGAAAGCAAAAAGCGAGTAGAAAAGAAGAAATAAAGATTTTGTTTAAAATTTTTGTAAACTGTTGGCAATGTTTGCCCATACATAAAGCATTAGAATTTTTCATAAAACACTGATAATTTAGTTAATATTTATAAATTTTGAGAAAAATATTCTCTGCACAAATCGGGTGCAAATATACAACATGAAAAAGCGTTTGTCAAGGGGGAAAGTTGTTTTTTTGAAAAAAAATTAGTTTGGTTCTAATAATCTTTTCATTAACCTGATAACTTGTTCAATGCAAAGTAATTAAGAAAATATGATTTTTTGCTGATTAACCATTAGTTCAAACTCCTCTTCACTCAAAATAGGAATACCGAGTTTTTCTGCTTTTTTTCGTTTCTCTGGTCCCATGTTATCGCCGGCAACTACAAAATCGGTGTTTTTTGAGATAGAAGATACATTTTTTCCGCCGTGTTGTTCAATTTTTTGTTTCATCTCATCTCTTGAAATAGAAAAAACCCCACTTACCACAATGCTTTTTCCATCCAAAACGTTGGAAATGGGTTCTCTGCTTTCTTCATTCAATTCAAATTGCACACCCGCTTTGCGAAGTTTTACTACATTTTCTAAATTTTCTACTGTATTAAAAAATTGCACAATACTTTCTGCTACCTGTTCACCCACATCATCCACTGCTTTCAATTCCTCTTTGGATGCATTGGCGATGGCATCAATATTTTTGAAATAACGGGCTAATTTTTTGGCGGTAGTTTCACCCACGTATCTAATGCCTATTGCAAACAAAACGCGCTCAAAGGGAACATTTTTAGATTGTTCAATACCCGCTAACATATTTTCCACCGTTTTTTCACGAAAACTAACAATACGTTGTTCGTTGTTTTCACCTGTTATTCTTTTTTCCAAACCCAACAATAGTTCTTGCTTTAGATTGTAAAAATCGGCACTCGATTTTACTAAACCATTGTCTAACAGCATATAAATTTTTCCTTCTCCCAGTGAATCAATATTCATGGCTTTTCTTGAGATAAAGTGTTCCAATTTTCCTTTTACTTGCGGGGGACATTCCCATTCGTTAGGACAATAGAAGCCGGCTTCCCCTTCTTTTCTTGTTAAAAGCGTGTTACAAGAGGGACAATGTGAAATAAAAGTTACTTTTTGCGCATTTGGTAATCGTTTTGAAAGTTCTACTCCTACAATTTTAGGGATAATTTCACCTCCTTTTTCTACATAAAGAAAATCATTGTCATGAATATCAAGTTGTTGAATAATATCGTAGTTGTGTAATGAGGCTCGTTTTACTACTGTTCCTGCCAGCAAAACGGGTTGCAAATTCGCAACGGGTGTAACTACTCCTGTTCTTCCCACTTGAAAATCAACGCTTAATAGCGGAGTCAATTGGCGTTGTGCTTTAAATTTGTAAGCAATAGCCCATCTGGGATTTTTTGCAGTGGCGCCCAATTGTTGTTGTTGAAAAATGTGGTTTACTTTTATTACGACGCCATCAATATCAAAGGAAAGTTTTTCTCTTTCCGTATCCCAATGGTTAATAAATGCTCTAATTTCATCAATAGAGTTGCATTTTTGAAGTACGTCAGGGGTTTTAAATCCCCACTCTTTAAGTTTAAAAAAACTATTGAAATGGGTTTCAAAAGGCAAATTTTCTCCCAAAACCAAATACAAACGGCAATCTAATCCACGTTTTGCCACTTCGGCAGAGTCTTGTAATTTGAGGCTGCCGGATGCGGCGTTTCTCGGATTTGCAAATGGAGGTTCTCCAATATCTTCGCGTTCTTCATTCAGTTTATGGAAAACTTGATGGGGAAGTAGAATTTCGCCGCGCACTTCCAAAAAATCAGGAAAATCGCCAAAAAGTTTTAAAGGAATAGATTTTATAGTTTTTACATTTTGCGTAACATCGTCTCCTTGAATGCCATCGCCGCGGGTTACGGCACGAAGTAATATTCCTTTTTCGTAAATCAAACTAATAGCAACGCCGTCATATTTCAGTTCACAAACATATTCCGGTTTTTCTATCAAAGCATTTTGCACACGTTTGTCAAACTCTTCAATCTCTTCAATAGAATAGGTGTTTCCTAAAGAAAGCATGGGGAAAACGTGAGCCACAGTAACGAACTGCTTGGTAATTTCTCCTCCAATGCGTAGGGTAGGGGAGTCGGGTTGAATATATTGCGGGTACTCTTTTTCTAAACGCTGTAATTCTTCCAATAATTGATCAAATTCATAATCGCTAATTGTTGGATTATCTAATACATAATAATTGTAATTGTGCTGATTGAGTTGCTGGGTAAGGGTTTTAATATAGTCTGGCAAACAACTTGCAGACGGAACATCTGCTGCACTATGGTGTGTTATCATATTCATCTTTTTAACTTGTTACAATTATTTCATCAAGTAACGTGCAAAAATATAATTATTTGCATAAGAAAAAAAACTTAACATAGAAACAGAGATTTCCCATTTTCATATATTTTTGCCGCCTAATTTATAAACAAAAAAAATACCAATGAAAAAATTAATTCAAAACATATTTTTAAGCGCTTTATTCTTTTTTTTAGGATTCACCTTAGTAGCGCAAACAGAGAAAAAACCGGAATTATTAACCAAAGAAACTTTTTTGAAAAGGGTTTGGAACTACGAAGCAAGCCCAAACGAATTTAAGTATCTTGGCGATAAACCTTGTATGATTGATCTGTATGCAGATTGGTGTGGATATTGCAGGCGAATTGCTCCCTTTATGGAAGAGTTTAGTAAAACTTACCAGGGTCAAATTTATGTTTACAAAGTGAATACGGATCATTACAAAGAGTTACTTTCGTTATTTCAGGCAAAAGGATTGCCTACGGTTATTTTTGTGCCGATGAAAGGACAACCCACAGCAATACGCGGCGCAGTAGCGAAAGATAAGTATGAACAATATATTAAGGAGATATTGTTAGCAAAGTAGAGATTTATTGAAGAAACAATAAAAATTATAAATGCTCAAATTAATTGTTTTCTTACACATTATTTTTTCAGGTTTTTACACGCCTGCTGAAAAACCGCCACTCCCATTAGCACAACTTCCTATTGATGAAATTAATAGTTTGTTTAGTGAAGCCAACCAACAATTCAAAAATGAGGCGCTTACAATGGAGTTGGAGCATTTATGTGAAAATTTGAACGGAAGTGTATTATTGGCTTTCGGTAATGAACTGTTTTACAGAAAAGATGTTGGATATAAGCGCCTGGCAAATACTAAACCTGAAAATAATATTGATGCTGAAACTCTTTTTGAGTTGGCTTCCATGTCCAAGCAGTTTACGGCAGCGGCTATTCTCAAATTGTATGAAGAAAAGAGATTAGATTTACATGATGATGTAACTCTATTTCTACCTCATTTTCCCTATAAAAATATTACCCTAAAACACTTATTGACACATACTTCAGGTTTACCCGAATATATGGATTTTCCGGAAAAAGATTTTAATCAAAAAGAACCGTTAAGTAACACACAGTTAGAATCCTATCTTGAGCGTGTAAAACCTAAAATTCTTTTCCAACCCGGAACTAAATACAAATATATAAATACAAATTATGCATTATTGGCATTAATTGTTGAAAAAATAACGCAAGAATCATTTGAACAATATGTTAGAAAAGAGATTTTTAAACCTGCCGGATTACAATTTACGTGTTTTACAACAGAATTAAATACAAAAACTAATTATGCCAAAGGCCATCTATCAGATAGGAGTGAGCGTCCATTCCATTTTCAAAATGGAGTGATTGGCGATAAAGGCGCGTATGCTACGGTGGATGATATATATCGTTGGGTGAAGGCTTATTTGATAGATTATCAAGTGCTTCCAAAAAGTGTGGTAGAACAGGCAAGTCAACCTCAAAATAAGATTTTAAAAGGCGAACCGCCCGAATATTATGGGTATGGGCTTCGTATTGAAGAGGGTATAAACGGCTATTTAATATATCATGGGGGGTTGTGGCGCGGGTTTCAAAACAATATGGTATATCGCCCTGCTGATGGATATATCTTTATTGTATTGAGTAATTTCAGAAATAGAGCGATGGTTGGCGTGAACACAAAACTTTTGTGTATTATTGATGGCGCATAATCCATTCCATAATCTCTACCGCATTAGTGGCAGCGCCTTTGCGAAGATTATCAGCAACTACCCACATATTGATCGTTTTGCTTTGTGATTCGTCCCGACGAACTCTTCCCACAAAAACGTCATCTTTATGGTGCGCGGTTAAAGGCATGGGATACTCATTCAATAGCGGTTTATCAACTACTTTTATGCCGGGAAACTCTTCAAGCAATCGGTCAACCTCATCAAGATTAAACTCATTTTCAAATTCGGCGTTGATCGCTAAGGAGTGTCCGCCTGTTACGGGTACCCGCACCACCGTTGCCGTAATTTGTATCTGCGAAGCACGAAGAATTTTACGTGTTTCGGTTACCAATTTCATCTCTTCGGTAGTATAACCGTTAGGCTCAAAACTGCCGCCATGTGGAAAAAGATTTAGATCAATTTGATGGGGATAGGATTTCTCACACGATTCGTTGTTGCGTTCTTTCATAAGTTGGTTTAGCGCTTTTGCACCTGTTCCTGTAACTGATTGATACGTAGAAACTACCACCCGCTTTAATCCGTATTTTTGATGTAATGGTGCTAATGCCATCACCATTTGAATAGTAGAGCAGTTGGGATTTGCTATTAATTTATCCGTAGGTTTAATAACTTCGCCATTTATTTGCGGTACGATTAAAGGAATTTCATCAAAATTTCGCCATGCAGATGAATTGTCAATAACGACCGTTCCTTTTTCAGTAAACAGAGGTGCATATTTTAAAGAAACAGCGCTTCCTGCAGAAAATAATGCAAAATGTGGCGTAGCATCAATAGCATCTTCAACCGACACAACGCTATATTCTTTTCCTGCAATCATTATTTTTTTTCCGACAGATTTTTCTGATGCTGTTATAATTATCTCATTTTCGGTTAATTTTTTTTCTTCTAAAACTTTAAGCATAACATCGCCAACCAATCCTGTAGCGCCAATAATTGCAATTTTCGATTTGTTCATTTTTGATTTCCAATAAATAATTTGAGTATCTATAACGTCTTTCTTTTAATAATATGTTACATGTTGAATTTACCTTGCAATTATTTTCTTTAATAAAAAGAATCATTTTTTGAAAGTTTATTTCTGTCCATTTTTTTAACATTTATTAAGAATTAAAAAAATCGTGTAATTTCGCACCTTGAATTTTAAACACAATGGTATGAAAAAACTTTACATTTTGATTTTAGTTATTTTTTCCCTTATTTCATCTTTTACTTTTGGACAAACACAACCTATTGACACCCTTAGTAGCGAGCAATCCGTTGAGAAAAAAGCAAAAAAGAAAAAAGAGAAAGATCCCGATGGGGTAAGAACCGGTTGGACTTTCGGAATTTTGCCCAGTGTGGCATTTGATGCCGATTTGGGTTTCCAATACGGCGTACTCTCCAATGTGTATTATTTCGGCGATGGTTCTACCTATCCCGACTATATGCACTCTTTATACTTTGAAGCCGCTTATACTACAAAACGTTACGGATTATTCAGGTTTTCTTACGACTCAAAATATCTGATCCCCAAACACAGGTTTTCTTTCGACGCTACTTTTATTCCCGATGCCATGAGCGACTTTCTCGGTTACAACGGATATCAGTCTGTATATAACGATGAGTGGCGTAATTCTAAAAAATATACAATGGATGAAGGATATAAAACACGTGCTTTTTACAAATACAAACGCAATCTGTTAAGAATTGCCGCTGATATTTCAGGCACCATAAAGGGTAATTTTAAATGGGCTACAGGATTAGGATTTCTTGGTTATTGGACTGGAAGCGTGGATATTGATATGATTAACAAAAATAAAAAAGAAGAAAAAAAATTGCCAACAGATATTGACGGCTTGTATGAAAAATATGTGAAATGGGATATCATTCATGAAGATGAAAAAGATGGCGGAATGCATCCTTACTTACGTGCAGGATTGGTTTACGATAGCCGTAATAAACAAGCCAACGCTTCAAAAGGTATGTATGCAGATGCGTTTTTTACTTACACCGCAGGATTTGGAAAATCATCTCATTATAACAATTTGAAATTCAATGCTGTTTTTCAACATTATGTGCCGGTTTATAAAGATTGGATTACCTTTGCTTATAGAGCAGGGGCGCAAGTATTGGTTGCAGGAAAATCTCCTTTTTATTTGGATAATTATTTGAATGCGCTTTATTATCAACGGGTATTGTATGAAGCGGTAGGAGGTGCAAACTCCGTACGTGGATTGATCAGAAACAGAGTAACCGCTAACGGCTTTGGATACGCTACTGCCGAATTTCGCTTTAAAGTATGGAAATTCAAAATTAAAAAAGAAAATTTCTACATCGCATTTAATCCATTCTGCGATATGGGAATGGTGTTGCAACCCAAAGATTTAAAAGAAGAAACTGTTTTGAATAATATAGCTAAATATGATAGCGATTTTAACCTTGCTGATGTAAAAGATTACATTAATTTTGACAAAAATAAAATTTATCTACCTCACTTTGGCGCCGGTGTTGGAATGAAAATAGCCATGAACGAAAATTTTATTTTATCTGTGGACTGGGCAATGCCCATCAATCCAGCAGACAACGCAAGCAAGGCAAATATTTATGTGAAAATGGGATACCTGTTTTAGTGATTAGTGATTAGTGATTAGTGTAACTTGTAACTCGTAACTTTGTAAAGTTATTCATACAATAATTCAACCTCTATATCGTTTTTTTGTGGCATTCTTAAATTAATAGTTTTATGAACACACAAATTGATATTAGAGAATTAAATGAACGTATTCAGCGTGAAAGTTCTTTTGTTGACCTCATTACTTTGGAAATGAACAAAGTAATAGTAGGACAAAAACAGATGGTGGAACGATTGCTCATCGGGTTATTGGCAAACGGGCACATTTTGTTGGAAGGAGTTCCCGGATTGGCTAAAACTCTTGCCATCAAATCACTCGCCAACACTATTGACGCCAAATTCAGCCGTATTCAGTTTACCCCGGACCTGCTCCCCGCCGACTTACTGGGCACCATGATTTACAGTCAGAAAAAAGAAGAATTTATGGTGAAAAAAGGTCCTATCTTTGCTAATTTTATTTTGGCAGATGAGATCAACCGCGCGCCGGCAAAAGTGCAAAGCGCGCTCTTGGAAGCAATGCAGGAACGGCAAGTTACCATTGGTGAACAAACCTACAAATTGGATGAACCCTTTTTGGTCATGGCAACCCAAAACCCTATTGAGCAAGAAGGAACTTACCCGCTCCCCGAAGCGCAAGTGGACAGGTTTTTAATGAAGGTAGTTATTCAATATCCTAACAAAGAGGAAGAAAAATTGATACTTCGGCAACAGATTGATGAAAATATTCCTACTACAAATACTGTTTTAAAACCGCAAGATATTATCAATGCCCGCAAAATTGTTAAAGAAGTTTACATTGATGAAAAAATTGAAAACTATATCACCGACATCGTTTTTGCTACACGCTATCCGCAAGAATACAAATTAGATAAGTTTAAAACGATGATCAACTACGGCGCCTCGCCGCGTGCTACTATCAACTTGGCGTTAACTGCACAAGCATTCGCATTTATAAAACGCCGTGGTTATGTGATTCCCGAAGATATTAGAGCCGTTGCGCACGATGTACTGCGCCACCGCATTGGACTAACCTACGAAGCCGAAGCCGAAAATATCACCTCAACTGATATTATTAACGAAATACTGAACACGGTGGAAGTACCGTAGTTAGTGGTTCGGTTGGTGATTAATCTACCTTAATAATTTTTGACCCACCAGTTATATTAACATCCCAAATATTTTCCGCTCTTTTGTATTTTAGAATAGAAGCGCCCGACAAGTTCCCTTTTATCTTGTGGTTTACAGTAACCTCGCCATTGGAAGCGCCCGACAGGTCAATGTTAAGATTATCAGATTCTAAATCAAAAGTGTAAAAATAGGAAGCACCTGAGCCTGTAAATTCTGTTTCTGTGGCAAAGCCCTTGGCATTGAATTTGGAAGCGCCGGAAACATTTACTTTACAGCGGTTTAGTTCCGAATTTTTCACATCCATTTGGGAAGCACCCGAAAGTTCAACCTTCATATATTCTCCGAAGAAAGAAAAGTTTTTAATTTTTGATGCGCCGCTAAGGGATATTTCTGTGTTTTTTCCTTCACACCAATAGCCATCTAAATGGGAAGCGCCCGACAGGTCAATTTCGGTATCGGAATTAAACTCACCAAAGATATTAATTCCGGCTGCCCCGCTCGCGTCAATAGTTTCCAACATTTCTGCCTTGAGGTTTGCCCGAAGTTTCACATT
>JGI24702J35022_10000300_pt1 | contig 29160 bp, 22 predicted proteins | sample TergutTh196P4_FD_35022 | JGI IMG/M metagenome (IMG submission 35022)
ACAGAAAATAGCCAATAATATCCATGGCATTCAGCAGATCTGAAATTTCGGTAAGATAAACAGGCAAAGTAATCAGAAAAGGCATTATACCCTGCCAGGTTTTATCGCCTTCTTCATCAAGCTCATCTCTTGTATACACAAGAGGCCCTGTTTTCATGCGTTTTTCCAGGGCTGCATGTAAATCTGCCCGCTTCTTTTCGGCACTGCGGGAATTATCAAAAAAGAATCCAATAACAGAACAATCTTCATCTTCGAATCTAAGAAGACGGTTAAGTTCAAGCCTGGAAACATAGGCTTTATAGTAGCCAAAAATTGAAGAATCTTTGACAATTCCTTTTATAATAAAATAACCGGTATTTCTTTGCCCTGTTTTTGTTTCTATCTCTATAAGAACCCTATCCCCGATATTTGCGTTAATCTGTTTTGCGGCCGGCTCGGAAATAATAATCCCATCATTGCCAAATGGTTCACCGCTTGTCTCCACAAACTCCATCCTGTCAAACAGAAAAGATTCATTATCCCAATCACAGCCATGAAGGTATTTTAACTCCAGCGCTGCGCCGTCATAATAAAGAAGATTTACTATTCCCAATGTACGAAAAATTGTGTGCCTGGGATTAATTCCGGCCTCTTCTGCTGCTTCCAGAATATTGGAGATTTCTTCTTTCCCCAAATACCTTAAATATGTATTGGAAATATACCCTACCGCCGCTATATCACCTGCATAATGGGATTGAGTTGAATAATAAACACTGTTGTACATACCATCCTTAACCGAACTGATGAACGTGATAATTGCAAAACAGAAAACCAGGGCCGCAAGCAGGAAACCATAACGCCTTCTGTAGCGGTAAAGATATTTTATTCCCAGGTTAAAAAGAGCAGAAAGTTTTTCCATTACCCCTTCCGTACCGCCGCCATTGGTTCTATACGAACAGCCATTTCTACAGGATAAAGAGAAGCTGCAAATCCCAGTAAAATTGCAGCTGCAAAGGACATGGCTGCAATATGCGGGAGAAATTCAAAATTTAATTCTGCTCCGCCAAGCAGCGAAACAATAAGGCTGTTATTAATAAAAATATTATGGTTCTTTATCCATTTAAAAAACAGCGCCCCTCCCGATATTCCCAAAAATCCTGCAATTAATGTAATAATAATATTTTCACTATAAATTAATAAACGAATATAACCATCAGAGGCGCCAATTGTCCTTAAAGTGCCAATTTCCCTTGTCCTTCTAAAAACGGAAATTAAAAGAACATTAATTGCTGCAATAACTCCCGCAACGGCAACAAGAAATACACCGATGTTAAACAATGCCCTGACAAGAAGCAGTAAAATCGCCGACGTGCCGGCAGCAGTCCTCCAATCTACCGCGCTTATTCCGTAAGGTTCAAGTTTTTTATTGATAGACGAAATAAATGATTTGGGAGAAACCCCATCCTTTAATTTAATAATTATGAAATTCCAGTCTCCTCCTGTTTCTGCATAATTTTCTATAGGCGCCGATTCTTTTAAAAAATCCCTTAAAAAATCTATGGAAAAAGCATCATCTTCCATGTATTCTCCTGAAGAAAATTGATCGCCAAAAAGATCGTCAATGTCAGCATTCAAAACATCAAGAAGGTCCTGGCCAAGTTCAATATCGGAACTACCCGCTAATTGAATTGAATTTAATTTTCTTACAGTTTGCGGGTCAATAATAACAATATCGTTCATAAATAACCCTGGGTTTTTATAACTAAAAACACCAACCAGGGGAACTTCCCTTATTTTAAACCCTACGTATCCGCCGTTTGTAAAAGTAACGGGGGATCCTATGCTGATTTTCCTGTTAGTTTCGCCCTGAATCCTGTTTAAACGATCCATTGTAATCATTGCCCCGTATTCGCCTGGTTTTAAAAATCTGCCCCTTTCCAGTTTAATTCCGCTTAGAAGCGTAAAATAACTCTCTGCATCTATACCGCAAAGCAATACGCCATTTTCGTTTCTCCTTATTCTCATTGCGGCCCTTCCGGAAACCTGGCTGGTAATACCTGCAATTCCATCTTCATTTTTCATAATTTCCATAACTGTATCATAAGCCGGGAAAAGCGGTACAGAAATATATGTATTAATTATTGGAGCATTGGCGCCAAAAAGATTCATGGAAATTTCACTTGTTTTTTCCAGTACTACATCTCCGGTAAGGCTTTCTATATAGGTTTCTTTCAGGCTGCGATCCGATTTTTCTATAATGCTATTTCCTATAAAAAAAAGAAAAGTAATAATTGCAATAAACAAAACTATAAGGGCGCTGTTTTTTTTATTTTTTATTATATTTCTTAAGGCTAAAAATAAAATCATTATTTTCTTTCCTCAGATTGTATTATCCCGTCGTGCAGAAATACAATATGATTTGCCATTCCCCATATTTCCGGATCATGCGTAGAAAAAATGAATGTCGTTTTTTCATGTTTATTAATATTTTTCATTAAATTTAATACTTTCTCGCCTGTTTCAGAATCCAGATTTGCAGTCGGCTCATCTGCTATTACAATTCTGGGGCTTGTTACCAGCGCCCTTGCAATTGCGACACGCTGCTGCTGCCCTCCGGATAATTCAGATGGAATATGATACATTCTTTCTTTTAAACCTACTTCTTCGATTAGATAATGAATTCTTTCCCTGCGCTCCTTCTTGTTGCCCCCTTTTTTTGCAATAATAAGCGGAAGTTCTACGTTTTCATAAACATTCAATACCGGCAAAAGGTTAAAAGACTGAAAAACAAAACCAATTAATTCCCGCCGTAATTTTGCAAGTTCCTCCCTATTTTGATCTATAATATTAATTCCGCCAATAACAAGGCTTCCCCCCGAAAAACTGTCTATGAGGCCTATTATATTCAGTAATGTTGTTTTCCCCGAACCGGATGGTCCCGCAACAGAAACAAAATCTCCTTCATTTATTTCAAGGTTTATGTCTTTAAGTGCTTTTACTTCAAGGCTGCCCATGGGATAGTTTTTATAGAGGTTTTTTATTTTAATTAGCATATAATTATAATTCCTCATTCTTTATTAATTGATAAACTTGCAGTTTCATTGTTTCTATTGTTCTAATAAATCCATATTCTTTTAATAATAGAATTTCACCAATAATTTTTCTGTAAATTGTTTTAAAATTACTGCAAATTAATAGTAAAATATGTAAATTTCTTTTTTCCTTTTCTAAATAATCTTTTAATGGTTTTAAAATATATTTATTTCTTTTTTTATTGAATTCTATAAGCTGACTATCTATCGGGGATAATATTCCATAAAGCTTATTATAAGGGATATGCCTTTTTTGTATCCTGGAAATTAAATTATAAGAAAGTATCTCATTTGCTTCATTTAATGCAATAAAAAGCTGGTCATTTTTATTATTTATATATTTTAATATATGCTTTGAATATTCATTATTAATCCGCATAGCTGTTATCCAGTGTAAAATATCCAGTTCATGTTCCCTGGAAAATAATAAATTATCCTTTAATCCTTCTATAACAGCGAGTATTTTTTCTTTCTCCCAGTATTTTTTTGCCTGCGTAATACCCCGATAGCAGTAAAATTCAATTGGAACAATACAGTACTCTTTTGCATAATACATTGCCTTAATAAAAAATATTGGATCCTGAAATTTACATTTCTCTAAAAATTTTATTTTGTATTTTTTTATAATTTTTATTGAATATATATAATTATGGTAATGAAAATCATGCTGGTAATCTATATATAATAGTTTAACAGTTCCTGTATTTATATTACATATATTTCTGTATAAATCATGTTTTGTTATTTCTTTCTCTTTACCTAGACCCTGACGCAGCCCTCCACATACAAATACCTTGTTTATAATTGCCGTTTCATAAAGCATATTTAGTGAATTTTTATCTAAATAGTAATCATCTGAATCCAGGAAAGCAACAAATTGTCCCCTAGCTTTTTCCAGTGCAAGGTTTCTGGCTGCACCCCCACCCTTTTTCCCCACGTTTAAAAGAACAATTCTTTTATCTTTCTTTAAATATTCTGTTACAATTTTTACAGAAGAATCTGTTGAACCATCGTTTACACAAATTATTTCAATCTCTTTCAAAGTCTGGGACATTACACTTTCAAGGCATTCTGAAATGTATTTTTCTTCGTTGTAAAATGGAATAATAACAGAAATTTTAATGGCAGGCATTTTATCTACTTATTATTGGTAAATTAAAACAATATTTATTTTAAAGAATTCATTAAAAAGCCCATAACCGTAGGCCTTCCAATAGAATCATAAATATATGGATATTTTTCCAAAACAGGGATTTTAAAGCAATTTCTTCCGTCCAGAATTATAGGCGTTTTCATGTTATTAAAAAGATTTAGATCCATTTCCTTAATTTCCGGCCATTCTGTTAAAATCATGCACAAGTCAGTATTAGCCAGTGCCTTTTCAATTGTTTCTGAAAAACATGCATTTATATTTTCTATTTTCCGGAATTCTTCCAACGAAACAGGATCCCAGCATTTTACCAGTGCACCTTCATCTTCAAGTGTTTGTATTATATTTATAGAAATTGAGTTTCTTAAATCGGATGTTCCTGGTTTAAATGATAAGCCGAGCAGTGCTATATTGAGCCCTTTTAATCCATCTGCATAATATTTTCTTGCTTTTTTAATTAAAATAAAATTCTGCATTTCATTTACTTCAATTGCAGCTTCAACAGTCTTTAGGACTGAATCGTATTTCCTTGCAATATACCTTAAAGCTTTAGTATCCTTTGGAAAGCATGATCCTCCATAACCAATACCGGCTTTTAAAAAATTTGAGCCTATTCTTTTATCCAACCCCATACCGTATGCAACATCTTCAACATCAGCATCAAAAATCTCGCATAAATTGGCGATTTCATTAATATAGGAAATTTTAAGAGCCAAAAAATTGTTCGATGCATATTTAATCATTTCAGCGCTTTGAGTGCTTGTAAAAAAGATTGTGCTTTTTAAACCCTGGTATAATTTTTTCATAATTTCACATGTATCTTTATTATCAGCTCCTATAACAATTCTGTCTGCATTATACATATCGTAAATTGCAGAGCCCTGTGATAAAAATTCCGGATTAAAAACAACATCAATTTTGGCGTTTGGGTTTTTTTTATAAATATATTCTTTAATTTTTTTACTGGAGCCAATGGTAATTGTAGATTTAATAACCAGTATGGTTTTTGAATTAATGGAAAGGATATCATCCAGAGCAGAATACAAGAAACATAAATCGCAGGAGCCATTGGATTTTTCCGGAGTATTTACCGTAATAAAAATAACTTCTTTATCCCAATATGCGGAATTTTCATTGGTAAAAAACAGCCTTTCCCTGTTCTTTAGAATAAGCTCTTCAATATCTTTTTCATAAATTGTACTTTCATATCTTTTTAGCTTTTCAAGTTTTTTAGTATCCTTCTCGATACAGGTAATATTATGCCCCAGATCCGAAAGAACTACAGCCAAAGAGAGGCCTACATAACCGCATCCTGCAATTGCAATGTTCAATTTTTCCCGCCCTTTAAAAACAGTATTTACCCGTTTGTATTTTTTTCTACAAGCTGCCAAATGGCATTGGCGCTATTGAAATTTTCGGGCAGTAAATCTGCGACATTTATTTCTATATCAAATGCCTCGTTTATTTCACCGACAATGGTAATAATGTCGAAGGAGTCAAGTATAGAATTGTCTATAAGCTTATCCTCCTTTTCAAAATCTACATCTGGCCTGACATCCGTTAAAATTGCAAGCAGCTTTTCCATAAATTCTTCCTTTAAAAAATAATTTATTCACAGCCATTACGGAACTTGTCCATAAGGCTGGTAATTTCTTCGATCAACAAAGCCTGGCCTTCGGAGGCAGGTTTTAATCTATATGGGTTTTCATATATTTTTTCAAAGTTTCCCTTGCGGTTCATAACGGCGATTCTCGCAGCCATTCGCACAGCTTCTTCCACACTGTGAGTTACAAATATAACAGTAACGCCGTATTTATCACAGACCCGGCAGGTTAATTCCTGGAGGGTACGGCGGGTAATATTATCAAGCGAAGCAAAAGGCTCGTCCATGAGCAATACCCTTGGCTGAAGGGCCAAAGCCCGTGCTACTGCAGTACGCTGCTTCATGCCGCCGGATAATTCGTGGGGATAGTTATTTTCAAAACCTTCAAGGCCGACATCGGCTATCCTCTTCATTGCCCTCTTAACTGCTTCCTTTTTGTTTTTTATAAAGCCTGTAGAAACAAGGGGATGAATTATATTCCCCAAAACCGTTTTCCAGGGGAAAAGCTGATTAAAATCCTGAAACAGCATCAGCATATTCCTTGATGGCTTTTCAAATTTTAAGCCATCTACAAGAACATTTCCTTCATCTGCCATTTCAAACCCGCAAAGTGTTCGAAGCAGGGTTGTCTTGCCGCAGCCGGAATACCCGATAAGCCCGACAAATTCGCCCTGCTCTACATCAAGGTTGATGTCGCATAAGACTTTTATATCCCCGCCTTCCATGCGGGTAAAAGTTTTGTATAAGCCCTGAATGCTTACGACGGGAATAATGTCGCTACTCACGCATCATTCCCCATTTTTTTACAGTCCGCTTTTCCAGCTGATTAAACAGGAAGGACTCAAAAGTAACCCCGATAGCAACTATAATAATAACACCCGACATAACATTCCCGATATTCGCATAAACACGTGCATTGTAAATATAGTAACCTACCCCGCCAATGCTGCCGACCATGCCGAAAATCATTTCAGCGCCAATAAGGGCACGCCAGGCGCGCCCCCAGCCAACACGGATCCCGGCGATAAATTCCGGCAATATGGCAAAGAAAAGTACGCCTGTAAATTTCCTGAAGGGAGAAAGTTCTATATTATCGCTCCACTCGTAATAAACTTTGGGGATGGAACGGATGCCGTCGAGGAGGTGCCGCACCAAAGCCCACAATACCGCATGAACAATTATTGCAAGCAAGGCACCGTTATTAATCCCAAACCAAAGAATAATAAGCGGCATTAAGGCCAGGGCCGGCAGGGGGTTAAATACCGTCGAAAGCATGTTAAAAAGCGCTTCGATAGACTTAAACCACGAGCAAAACAGGGTTATTATAAATGCCATGGCAATTGCCATGCCAAACCCTTCGAGAATGATTAATAGAGAGTTCAGGGCTTGCGCGCCAAGTTTCCCGGTTGTTACCTCCCTGTAAACATTTACAACAACTTTAGAAAACGGAGGCAAAAAATAACTGCTTATTAAGCCAAACCGGCTGGAAGCTTCCCAAACTCCAAGAAGAACAATAAGCCAAAGGAAAGACATAAGCGTCTTATTCGAGAAAAACTTTTTCGATGTACTAATTCTATTTACCTCTTGGGGATATCGTTGTAATTGGGGAAATCGGCAAATTTCTTTGGTGGTTTGGTTAACAAGCCGGATTTGTGCATAAAAGCAGCAAGCTTGTCATAACCCTGCATTTCCAGGCTCACAGGCCAGTGCTTAAGCTCTTTTTCTACAAGAACAGGGTCTGAATTATAGACCTCTCCCAATAATATCGACGCCTCTGTTGTTTGTTCATTAATATATTTAACAGCATCGTTCTGTGCTTTTCTAAAAGCCTCTATAAGATTTGGGTTATTATTATAAAAATCACTGTTGGCCGTAAAAATTATATTTAGCCCATTTTCCATAAGCAATGGAGTAAAATCCATTATTTTTTCAAGATTATCCATTCCATCCGCTGTTTCATAATATGGCAGCACTAAAAAGATGCAATCCAGATCATTGGAAGAATTTACTGATGCAAACATTTCATTATAGTGCATTTCCAGTAAATTGCTGTCAAAAATCAAAGGATCTCCATATAATTCTTCGCATAACATGGCAAAGGCTATGGTACCAAATGAGCCTTTGGAAACAGTGGCGATTTTTGTTGAAGTATTTATGTCTTCAAATCCCTTAATATTTTTATTATGGCTGTAAAGATACACAATGGTTCCGGGGCCGGATGATATAAGTGTAAGCGGAAAGTCATTTTCTATTGATGTTATAAAACCCGCAATACCCAATGTCGCAATATCTATACGTCCTGATGATAAAGCATCTCTAATATTTGAATCACCAGTAACATGAGTCCATTCAACAGTAACTCCCTCTGGTAAATAGGGTTCAAGCAAATTCTTTTCCCTTATAACACGTTGAACGCAGGCTAAAAGAATATCATAATCATTGATGCGAATAACAGTAACTTCTTTTTTTTTGTTACACCCAGCAGTTGATAATAGGCAAGCCGCCAATAGCATAAAATAAATAAACCTTTTCATTTGTTTCCTAGCTCCTTCCTGTTAACCTTGTTGTTTATTTTCGGAATTTTTTCTATATCTTCAATATATCTCGGAATTCTGGTTGTTTCAAGTTTAGTTTTTAAAAACTTATATATTTCATTAAAATTAAAAACATTGCCTTCTTTCATAACAACATATAGTTTTGGGATCTGACCCATTATAGGATCGCTGACGGCTACACAAACTGATTCCTGTATACCATTGAAAGAATTTGCTGCCTCTTCTATTTCCAGTGGCGCTATTTTATATCCACCGGAAATAATAACATCATCTGCCCTTGAAAGAAAATAATATAATCCATCTTCACCTCTGTATCCAAAGTCTGAAAGAATTATATAGTTTCCTCTTGTAACACTTGCCGTTAATTCAGGATTTTTCCAGTATCCTAGCATTTTTGAATCACTTTTAATTCCAAATAAACCAGGATTCTTTTTATTTGATTCGATTATTTCATTTTTTTGTTCATTAAAAAAAACTACCTCAACTCCCATGTGTGGATCGCCAATACAATTTGAGGCAAAGTTTCCTTTCCCATGGTCAATTCTAAAACCACCTACTTCTGTAGCACCGTAATACAGCATTAAAACAGTTTTTGGGAATATATTTTTAAGAGAATTTATTTGCGTTTCTGTAAACGAAGAACCAGAAAGCCCTATATATGTAATTTGATCCCGTACTTCCATGAATTTTTCACGGCAGGTACGCAGATACATTTCTGTTGATGCGGCCATAAGAGAAATTGCTGTAACTCCGTATTTTGCAATAGCTGAAAAATAGGCATTAGCCATTACATACCCATCAAGCAATACTGTGGTACATTGGCAAAATATAGAATTATATAGCCTGGATAATCCACTCATATGTGTAATTGGTGATGGTAAGAGCCAGATATGCTTATCATTTTTAAGTGTTTCACAAAGTTCTTCAAAATTTACGGCGGTATATGCAACTGTGCATTTATGTGAACGCATTACCCCTTTACTATTACCTGTTGTTCCCGTTGTATATAATATATCTGCCAATGTTTCAGAATTTGGGAATATAATATTTTCATTATTATTATTATCAAGTTCACTTGTAGCATCTGTAATGGGAATATAGGAATATTCAGAATCAGATAAAGGTTTTGAGCCAATAAAAAGAATAGCATCTGTTTCTTTAATTATTTCAATAATTCTAATTTCTGAAATGCTCTTTTCTACAGGGACAAAAACACCGCCTGCAAGATGAACAGCCAGCGCTGTAATAAAATAGTCTATTGTCTGCGCACCCCGTACTACTACCCGTGTTCCGTAACCATCTCCAAAATCCCGTTTAATGCCGGCTTTATTTAAACGACGTGAAAATGCTTTTACATAAGCCCATAACTCCCCATAGCTGCATTTGCGATCTGTAGCGGCTTCTATAATTGCAATTTTATCCGGAATTGAAGCGGCATGACTTGCAGCGGCTTCCAATATTGATCTAAATTCCTGCATTAAATTCCTCAGTGAGACATAGTAATAAAGTCCTTCTATTCAAATCTATTTCTGATTTTATCCAAATAGGTAACAAGTTTTTTATTATCTTCCAGGGCTTTATCTGAAAATTTGTTTAAAAACCCTTCCCTAATTTTTGCACAGCATGGTATACAAGTCCCACAGGGCTTATTGCCTTCGATTGGTGTATAACAAAACCATGTTAATTTACTAATTTCTTCATAGCCGTTTTCAAGTAAAAATTCTTCATTGTCCATTTTTAATGTTTTAAGCATCGGAAAGGAAAAATTTTTAAAAATTGTTTTTAAATCAGAAGCATTATCATCAAAATCCAAAATATAATTATCTCCAATTATATCCATTTCTATTTTTTTAAATATTCCTCCAAGTTTTGTAACTGTTTTTATAATGCTTGGTTCATCCCCTGCCAAACCAATTTCAAGCTCACTTAAATTTCTGGCGTATGCAAGTAATGCGCAATCTTCATATTGAGATGCCATTAAATATGGAACAATATATGCGTGAATTCCCTTAGCTTGTGTTTTAAAATTCCATTTTTTTAATATGCTTTTATTCATTTCATTTGTACGATCCTGCAGGCTTTGGAATGCATCGCTTATATCTTTTTTATGGGGAATTTGATCTCTTGTTATCAAAATAATATCTTCCAATACACATTTTGTATCTTTATGTTCTCTTAAAATCTGAGTTATCGAGTTAATGGCGTTCAATTCATTTTCATTGGATTTTCTAAACTCTAAATCTGTAATAATATAATATGGAATTATTCTGACAGGCAGCCTTGATAGAAAAACAACACGGAAAGTACTGTCCATGCCGCCTGTCCATAAAACATGAATTTCTTTCATATTGATTCCTTTATATTAGTTATTATATACAATTGTATTATATTGCTGAAACGGTTCATCAGAACCCATTAATCTGGCATTTACTCTGATTTGATATTCTCCGGAGGGGAGTTTTTCAGTTTCTGCCATGGGATTTTCATCATAAGATCTATAAACTTCATATTCACCGGATTCCAGAACGAATGCAAATTCATATTCAACATCCCTGTTTGGAGGAATAACAGAAACAGCTTTTAGTTCGTTTGTTTCGTTGTCTTTTTCAAGCCATACGCCAAAAACATCATTCCAGCTATCTGCAAGTTCATCAAAAGAATTATAAAAGAAGTCTTCTTTTCTATAAGTGTCATTCTCCAATGCCAAAATTACTTTAGCAAGACTTGTACTTAAAGCATTTGCGCCTACCAAATTCATGTGGAATATTCGATCAAAATAATAGCTATTGTTATTATTAAAATCTCCTGATTTAGAATAATTTAAATCGAAAAAATCAACATTATTTTCTTCTGCAAAATTAGAAATATATTTATGCCACTCTTCGTAATTATTAATTTGTTTTATACTATATGGCAAATAAGGCCAATTTACAAGGACAATCATAACGCCTTTAGAATGACAAAAGTCAATAAGTTTTTTAAAATATACAAGCGCCTCAGGATTTATGAATTCAAATCTTATCGTTCTGCTATTTATTCTACCCATTGCATACTGATTATATACACTCATTTCATCAAATGTAATAAAACCGTTATTTTTATAAAATCTATTGCCTGAATAAATATTATCGTCTGGATTATAAATTTTTTCTTTTACAGTTTCCAACATTTTTAATGGCTTAAAACTGTTAATTCCTATCATTTGCAAACCTGGAAATAAGGCATTAATCTTGTAATCCGATGGAAATGCGTCAAAATAATAAGCTGCCTTTGTAAATGATGGCTTCATATAGTCCATCATGGTTTTTGATACCCTAACTCCCCTTGAGGTTATCAATCTTTCATAACTAATCTGTAATATTACCAGTTTACAATTGCTTGTTCTTAATAATTCCTTAACAGAATAGTAAGAATCTATAATCCGTTGGCCAGGCGTCCCTAATACAACTGTATTCTTTTCCAATAAAGAATTAAAAACTTCAGGATTTGCAGAACAATAAACTAAAGAATTCCCAACTATAGCAATATCAAAAGGACTGTTTTTATAAATATCTTTCCATAGTAGTTTTGTATACGAAGTATTTGGAACAGTAAAAAAAAGAACTACATGCATTAGCAGAAAGACTAATATTAGTAATAATATTCCTTTGAATATTAATTTTTTACTAGAATTGACCATAAAGATATAATCCCACATTTACAAGTCTTGCAAAAATTAATATATAGCAAATAAAAAAACAATAAAAAGAAAAACGGAAAAATACAGGTACTTTTGCAAAGACATTCCTTATTACATATCCATTTTCCTGAAGCAGACTGATTGTCAAAAAAACAGCTAGGGAAGGAAATAGAAAGATCATCTGTTCTTTACCAAAATTGTACTTGCTTAAATAAGAAGGCAGTAACAGCCATGTTGAAGGCGAAAATAATGATATTATTATTCTTTTAATATAAGTTAAGCCAGCCAATAATCCTCCCTGCGCTGTCAAAGTCATTCCAAAAAAGACCAGAATAAATGTTTTGAATACATTTATAAAATATAGAAGCTTTTCTACTTTTTTATGCCCAGATATTAAGACACTTATTTTTACTGCAACAGGTTGTAGCAGTATTATCATACCTATAAGACCTCCATTATAAAAACCAAATGCCAGCCATTTTAAAGCAGCGCCATGCCAAATTCCAACAACAATAAATATAAACGTCATTGCCATACAGGAAGGAATAATTTTTCCTGCATAATTTCCAAACCTTTTGCGTAGTGTTTTTTGAAGCCTGAAAAATCCTTTGGAAAATGTAATTGAATAGAGAAGATAATCCTTCATCCATGCGCCAAGAGTAATATTCCATCTTCTCCAGAAATCAAATAACGATACCGCAAAAAAAGGACGCCTGAAATTTTCAGCTATTTCAATTCCCATACATCTTGCAATACCTCTTGATACATCAATTCCACCCGAAAAATTGGCATAAAGCTGAAGAATTCTCATAAGAATTCCAACGGTAATTGTAATTCCCAACGCAGAATCGTCACTTAAGATTCTGGCTGCAAATGGTGACAAAATGTCCGCAATAAGCAGTTTTTTTATAAATCCCCAGAACATGAGTTTAAGTCCGTCTGAAAACTGCTTCGATTCAAACTTATGCGAAGCTAAAAGCTGAGGCGCCAGATGATCATAACGCCCAATGGGACCCTGCATAATCTGCGGGAAAAATGTAATAAAAAGTGCAAATTTTGCAATGTTTTGTTCTGCTGGGTATTTTCTTCGATATACATCCAAAATATAACCTGCAGACTGGAATATATAAAACGAAAGAGGTAAAAGAAGGCCAATATCCGGAATGGAAAAATTAAATATTTTTGAAAATAACGAATTTATAAACCAATTTAAAAAACTAAAATATTTAAGAACTGCAAGAAGGCCAAAATTAAAAATCAGGCAAACAGCCAAAATTAATTTTCTTTGGCTGTCATATTTTTCTTTTTGCTTTTGACGATTTTCTTTTAACCATTCACTGCTGCGATTCTCAAATAACTCAGCCTGTGTTTCATGAAGGAAACAAATTAATTTAGCACAGAAAAAGACTGAACAGACAGTTAATGCTACATATAAGAGCATCCTGTAATCTATCAGCGCATAAAAAACAAGGCTTGATAATAACAGCACTATCCATTGAAATTTGGACGGTATAAGAAAATAAACAGTATAAGTAATCGCTGCAAAAATTATTAGATTAACAAAAAACAACTGCATAATTGCCTATTTTATGAACGTCTTAATGAATTGTTTATTTCTGTCCAGCATTCCGAGTATCCAGGGCTTTCCGGAGTACGAAGTACCCCTCTTTCACCTTCCACTTTATTATCTACAAACATCTTTACACCTTCTGTACTGCTACCCATTACAAGCATTTTTGTACTTAAAGATATTGCTTCAACTATTGAATGGGTAACAAATAAAACCGTTACACTGGAAATTTTCCATATTCTAAGCAGTTCCCTCTGCAAAGAAAGGCGTGTGTCAACATCCAGACTGGCAAAAGGTTCGTCCATAAGTATTAGTGAAGGCTGCATAGCGAGCGCTCTTGCAATGGCAATACGCTGCTTCATCCCGCCGGATAATTGGTGGGGATAATAATTTTTATATTCTGATAAACCTACCATTTCAATGTATTTTTCGGAAATTTCCTTTGCATCTTTCTTCGGCAGCCTGTCAGCTTTATTTACCAATAAAGGATAAATTACGTTTCCCATGACTGTTTTCCAGGGCAACAACTGATCAAAGGTTTGAAAGACCATGGCGCAGTGCCTGCCCGTATTGTTAATTGGTTCGCCTTTTATAAATATTTCGCCTTTTGAAGGCTTCAAAAGACCGGCAAGACAGCGCAGAAGAGTTGTTTTCCCGCAGCCCGAAGTTCCAAGTATACAAAGGAATTCGCCTTTTTCCAGAGAAAAATTCAAATTTGTAAAAACCGGTGTCTCGGTGTTATTAAAAGAAAAATTATGCGATAAATTTTTAACTTCCAGATAAGAGCTCAACGAACCATTCCCCATTTAACAATTGTTGCCTCTTCCACACGTTTAAAGAACAAATCTTCCACCAGAATACCAATAATCATAATCATAATAAGGGAAGCAAACATTCCCTGCATATCAAGGAAACTTCGCTTCATATAAATATCCCACCCTAAACCGGACGACCTGCCAGTAGCGCCAAATACCATTTCTGCACTTATTAAAGCTCTCCATGCCCTGGACCAGCCTGTTTTAAGCCCTGCCAAAATATTCGGGAATGCCGCCGGGATAAATATTCCCAAAACCATCCTTGGTTTTGAAATTCCAATAACCGTTCCTACTTCCTGATATATTAGTGGTACAGATTCAAAGCCTGTCATTACGTTTAATAATATAGGCCATAGAATTGAATGGATCATAATAAAAAGAATAGCATTCCTGCCTATACCGAACCACAGAATTGCCAGGGGAAGCAGGGCAATTCCAGGCAATGGATCCAAAACAGTTATAAGAGTTCCGGCTAAATTTTTTAAAGTTTTATTCATCATTGCAAATACTGTGAATACAAGAACAAAGGCTATGGATATTAACAGCCCCAGCAGGATCATATAAAGCGAGGCACCTGCCTTAATAACCAGGCTCCCATCCAGCATCTCGGACATAAACTTAATAAACACCTGCTTTGGCCCAGGAAGCAATAAAGGATTAAAAATTTTTAATTTATAAATAAATTCCCAAACAGTAAGCAAAATTATTAAATAAAAAATACGTTTTATCCAGGTTTTTTCCCAAAGTTTATTTGTTTTACCTGGAATATTTAAAGTCATACGAGGATTTTCCCTTGTTTTATTCATCCACAGCGACAGCACCACTCCACATAATGTCGGCAGTGGATTCCGGTGCTTTGTCTATAAATCCCTGCTCATACATAAATCTTGCTAATCCCATCGTTCCATAAACCTTTATATCATATAGAAGACCGGGCCATTTTAAATATCTAATAGCATCTTCTTCAGAAATTTTCTCTGTCTTTGATATTATACTTATTACTTCCGGATCTTCATTATTTATTAGTTCAATTGCTTCTTCCAATGCAGAGATTAATCCTTTATATGCCTCATTTTGTTTGTCATGAAAAGCCTTTGTGGTTACGCAAACAATACTATTCCCCTGTTCATAAATTTCATCAGCCGAAACAATTGAAATAAATCCATCTTTTAGCTCAAAATCGATATATGGCATAGTGGTAAAATGGCCTTTTATTTCTGTGCCTCTTAATAGAGCTGAATATGCATCCGGGTGTGCCATAGCTATTAAATTTTTATCCATGGCCTTTGCATCACCTAATTCCCTCTTTGCTGCCATTGCAAGTATTATATGGTTAATTGAACCAATACCAGATACCGCTATCTTGTCTGTATCGTTAAAATCCGATAAAGACCTAATTGTATTTTCCTTTACCATTAATTCAACGGGAGTAACACATATACCTCCGGCTATTTTAAAATCCACTCCCCTTGCCCACGCAATTAATAAAGGCGGAATACCCATAAATGCAACATCAAGCTGTCCTGCAACAAGAGCTTCATTCATTGTAGTGCCTCCGGAAATATTAGACCATTCTGAACTAACTCCTGGCAGATACTTATCAAGCAAATTTAATTCCTGTACAACATAAACTGGAGCAAACAGCATTCCGAATTGCTGCGCAATCCTGATTTTTAGATTACTGTATTCTCCATTACTTTCAGGTTTTTTCCCTTTACATGAAAACAAAACCAAAAAGAACAACAATGAAATAAATAATAACTTCTTCATATTTTTTCCCCTACAATTCTCTTAATTCCTTTCTATTAATTTTATTGTTAATTTTTGGTATTTCTTTTATTTCTTCTATATAACGAGGTACTCTCGTCATTTCAAGCCTGCTCTGTAAATATCTGGATATTTCCATTTTTTTAAAAACATAATTTTCTTCCATTACTACATAAAGTTTTGGTACATGACCCATAAGCGGATCTTTTACAGGAATGCAGACTGATTCTTTTATGCCTTTAAAACAATTTGCTATTTCTTCTATTTCCAGGGGAGCTATTTTGTATCCACCGGAAATTATAATATCATCTGCACGGGAAAGAAAATAATAAAGCCCATCTTCCCCCTCATAACCAAGATCCGACAGGACAATAAAATCTCCTCTTGTTACGCTTTTTGTTAACTCAGGATTCTTCCAATATCCTTTCATCATTGAATTGTTACTCATTGCAAATAAGCCGGGATTCTCCATTGTTGCATTAATAATATTTTCTTTATTTTCATCAAAAAAAGCAATTTTTGTATCTTCAAACGGGATTCCAACACAAAACGATTTAAGTGTATTTATATTTTTTTTATGGTCTATATAATATCCAATTATTTCCGTTCCGCCGTAAGTTTGTATGATTTTTTTGCATCCAGGAAATAATTCTCTAAATGCTGCTATTTGATCCCTGTTTATTGAAGATGTTCCCAACAGAATATAATTTATTTTTTCACTAATTTCTTTAAAGTTTTTTTCACACGATTTTAAATAATATTCCGACGTGGAAGCAATAAAATTTAATATTGTTACATTATATTTTATTACAGCCTGGAAAAAAAGCTTTGGGAATGCATAACCATCAAGAAGGACAGCTGTGCATTTATTATAGAGTGAAATTAATATTCTATTTAGCCCGTTTGTATGGCTTAAAGGGCTTGGTATAAGCCATGTCTGTTCACTATCATGGTCAATTTTAGAAAAAATATTTAGAAAATATGTTGAAAATGATTTATGGGTATGCATAACCCCTTTACTTCTCCCTGTTGTACCTGTAGTGTAAAGAATAATTGCTAATGATTCAGGCTTTGGAAAAATAATTGTAACATCATCTATATCCCCATTATCTTCCGATGCAGTATAAAGCGGGAAATAAGTATAATCATAACCAGAAAGCGGTTTAACTGCTATTAGAATATTACTGTCCACTTCTTCCATAATCTCTTTAATACGATCTTCAGCGATATTTTTTTCTACAGGAACAAAAACACCGCCGGCAAGCTGAACAGCAAGGATAGAAATTACATAGTTTATTGCTTGAGCGCAGCGAATTACCACACGAGTGCCATATCCATCTCCAGCATCCTGCTTTACTCCTGCATCAACAAGTTTTTGAGTAAAATTTTTAATTTTAGTCCATAGCTCACCATAGCTGCATTTCCTTTCCGTTTCAGCTTCTATAATTGCGATTTTATCCGGAATTGTTTTTGCATGACTGCAAAGAGCTTCATGAATAGTAGAAAAATTTTGCATAGTATTTTTCTAATTTATATTATTATATTTTATTGTATTATATTGCTCGTAAGCTTCTTTAGAACCAACCAATCTTGCATTTACGCGTATTTCATATTCTCCTGGCGTCAGTAATTCAGTTTCTGCCAGAGAGTTTTCATCATAAGTCCTATAAACCACATATTTACCTTCATTGGATATTATCGAATACTCATATTCTACCTGTTTATTTGGAGGTATTACTGAATTTGCCATTAAAACTCCAGTATCTTTATCAATTTCCATCCATACTCCAAAAACTTGTCCCCAGGCTTCCATTGCTTCATCATAATTATCATAAAAATATTTTTTTTCATTATATGTATTTTTATTATAATCAACAATGAATTGGGCGAGGCAATTTGAAAATGCTTCTGCTCCATATTTATTTTTATGTGAATAATCCCAATAATAATTATTATCGCGAGAATAAAACTCGCGTTTTATATAATTAAAGTCAAGAAAGGGAACATCGTTTTTATTTGCAAAATTCAAAATATATTCATGTAATTCTTCATAATTTGTTATTTGCCTCATTGAATAAGCAAGAATTGGATTATAAATAAGGATTACTTTTGATCCTTTGGATTTGCAAAATTCAATTGATTTTTCTATATACTCTAATGCTTCCGGATCTACACTCTCTTCTTTCCATTCTGTAATAAGCCATCTTCCCATTTTTTCTGAATCCCTTAAAAATCTATCATATAAAACAAAGCCGTTTCCCATATATATACCTTTTTCGCTATATACTTCTCTTTTCTCGGGGTTTTTAATTTTTTCTCTTGCAAGCCTAAACATATTAATCGGTTTTAGTCTTTCAAGATCAATAGCTTGTATCCCTGGAAATAAAGCTTTAATCCTGTAATCTGCCGGGAAAGCATTAATAATATATTCAATCTTATTCAATGAAAATTTCATATAATCCATGGTTATTTTTGATGTAAATATAGATTCTGTCCTTCTGAATCTGTTCCTGGTTATTTCCAAAAACACCAGATCAGTTTCATTATATTTATAAAATTCCCTAAGGGCATAATATGAATCTTTACTGGATTGACCAGGAGTAGCAAGCACAAAATGCTTTTTATTCAGTTTTTCATCCAATATTTGAGGATTAACTCCTAAATAGCAAAGAGAAGTACCTATAAATAAAGTATCATATTTTTCATTTTTTTTATATAAATCGTTCCACATTAATTTTGATAACGATGGATATGGAACAGTAAAAAACATAAATAATTTTATCCATATAATGAATCCAATAAGAAATGCCAAACAAATTATTATTTTTTTAATTCTAGAATAAAGCATAAAGAAATACTCCTATATTTGCTAATTCACTAAAAACCAAAATATACGTAACCGCAAGATAATAAACAGCCCATCTAAGAACAAGAGGTTTTTTTGCAAATGATTCCCTTATATTTATTCCATTTTCCTGAAGAATGCTAATAATAAGAAAAGTTACCAAAGGTATTATAAGCTGAATAATTTTTTCTTTACTAAATCTATATTTATTTAAATTATCAGTTAAAGACTTCCAATTTGAATATGACAATAAGCCATTGAGGGTTCTCTTTATCAGTCTGCAGCCATGCAAGAATCCATTGGCAATTGAATAACATTTTCCGATGGCAACAAGAATAAGTGTTTTAATAATGGCAAGAACTTTTATAAAGTTGCTTTTTGTCAAATTTCCCGGTAATTTATTTAATATTTTTTCTATAAATGGCTTTGTTAGAATGCCCAAAGCAATGAGTGAACCATTATAAAATCCAAAAAATAAGAATTTAATCGCAGCGCCATGCCAAATACCAACTACAATAAATACAAAAAACATTGCAATACAAGTCGGAAGCAATTTTCCTAAGTAATTACCCAATTTTTTTCTTGAAAATTTTTGTAATTTAGAAAAACCTTTAGAAAATGTAATAGAGTAAAGAAGATAATCCTTCATCCACGCACCAAGAGTAATATGCCACCTTCTCCAATAATCGGATATTGAAACAGCAAAATGAGGCCGCCTGAAATTTTCATCTAATTTTATACCCATGCATTCTGCCATTCCTCTTGAAACATCAATTCCTCCTGAAAAATCTGCATATATTTGTAACATATACATTACAATTCCTGTTATAACAGTAATTCCAATAGCCGAATCATCATTTAAAATTCTTCCAATATAAGGAGATAAAATATCAGCAATAAGAAGTTTTTTGAAAAACCCCCAACCCATTAGTTTTATTCCGTTAGTAAACATTTTGTAACTAAATTTATGAGGCGAAAAGAGCTGATGTCCAAGGTGATCATACCTTCCAATTGGACCCTGCATTATTTGTGGAAAAAATGAAATAAATAATGCCAATTTGGCAATATTTTTTTCAGCTTGGTATTTATTTCTATATACATCAATAAGGTAACCTATTGCTTGGAATGTATAGAATGAAATACCAATTGGTAAAAGCCAGTTTACTCCTGGAATGGAAATATCAAAGATCCTTGAAAAAAACGAATTGAACAATCCTGTAAAAAAATTAAAATATTTTAAGGCTGCAAGAATTCCAAAATTGGATAATAACCCTATGTTGAGTATAATTTTTTTATAAAAATTAAATTTATTTATATATTCTTTTTTTCTTTTTAAAAGCCAGCTTTTATCTTTATTTTCAAAAAGTTCAGCTTGTGCATTATGCAGGAAACTAATCATTATTCCACAAAAGTAAATTGAGCATATTGAGTATATTACATAAATGAGGGCTTTAATATCCAAAATAGCATAAAATATAAAACTTGCTGTTAAAAGAACAACCCATTGAAACTTTGAAGGTACAATATAATATATTAGAAATGTAATTAAAGCAAATATTAATAAATTAACAAATATCATCGACATTATAATTTACCCTTATGGTTAAATTTTTCTATAATCTTCTTTATAGTTTGATTAAACGAATGCATTTTATAATATTTCCAAAATTTTTTAAATAATGTAATTTTTTCCCAGTAATTTTTTTTAATATGAACAATTATTTTACTTCGATATTTAATATAATTTCTATAAGTATCAGCCCGAGCGGAAAATCTCATTATCCATTTTTCTGTTGAACCACGTGAGCATTTGTATGGATTATAATCCGTCTCAAAGCATACAGAATCAATATAAAAATTATTATTATCATAAACTACAATATTAATCCCATCTTCATTAACGGAATAATCAATATCATTAATTTTAATGTATATATCTTTCCTTTCCCTGCCTACTTCACTTCTAACTTTTAAATTATTGTTTTTTAATCTTTTCTCATACAATAAAGGTTCATTTTTATCAAGGAATTCTTCATAAATTTTTTCTCCATTATTTATTATTCCAATATAATTCCTCCAGAATAGCGAATTTGTTTTAATTTTAAATCCAGATTCATTTAAACCGTTAATAATTTCTTTATTTATTCTTTTTCCTCTTGGGTTTTTAATAGAAATAATAACTAAAAATTGTAAAGTCAATATAGATAGCAACCTAAGATAATTCAATAAATCTGTTTCCTTCATCGCATGAAGAGCCAACATTCCTTTTTTCCCTTTTAAAGGCAAAACTGCTGATTCTACTACAATACGCATATCATTTATTTGCTGGGATGTATTATCTATCTTTTTATTAATTTCTTCTAAATCATATTTTATAAAATCATAATCTTTAATGGCATTCTTATTTTTTATTTTTAATGAGTTTTCAAGCCAATATAAAGATTTTTCTTTAATTTTATTGATATTACTTTCTGCTATAGAAAAATCAATTTTTTTAGCTTTTTCATTTGAAATACATTCATTTTCATATATTCTTCTATCTTCTAGTTTAAGGATTCTCATTAAAGAATAAAATCGCTCTAGCCCTCTTCCAACATTGTAAAAAACCAAAAAATCCTTACGAAAAATATAAGAAAAACAAACTCCATGAAAGGAATCGGTAATAATAAATTTACTATTGTAAAATATATATAAAAAATTTTCCGGCGAAGGATCATCCAGCACAATCATATCATAAAAAAGATTTTTATAATTCTTTTGTATCTCTTTATCATTATAAAGAGTCTCTCCCATACCAAGAATAATTACTATATCCATATTCAATAATTTTGAAACCTCAATAAGCCTTTCTCTTTTTTCAGGAGTTGCATCAAGAATATACGCCCCTATAAAATCTTTATTGTAATTAAAAGTTGCCTCATTAATAAGCGGAATATAATCTTCTTTTTCAAGAAAGAAAACTGGATCAAGCACTTGCTCTGAATCTATATTATAGATTTCTTTTGCAATATCAACCGCATAATCTTCCCTTACTGATATGGCATCAAAGCGCTGCAATAAAAATGAACGCCTAAGTTTATCATATCCGGATGGCTCATGTTCCTGCATCCCAAAAGAAGTACCATAGGCCAGTTTTACTTTATCTCCATCAACGAAATTAAGAAAAAAATCTTCATTTGCCCAAAGAAGCCTGTAATTCCATATTTGATCACAACCTGTCATAAATATTTTACAAATATTATTATATTCAAGATATTCAGTTTTATTATTATAAATATTATAAAAAAAATGTTTTTTTGCAAAAGCAATCATACAGTCTTTTTCTGTATACCTAAGGCAATTTTTAATCATTAAAACTGAATAGCCCAAATCCAACAGGACTTTATTTAATGCATAATAAGTTAATAAAGCACCATAATTTGCTGCATTCCAGCAGCCTACAAGGCCTATATCAAACTGAGTCATTGAAGCGGCATCTGCGGCTTTTGCAAAAGGTAGTCTTTTATAAAGGTTATAAAACATATCCCTATATTCATCTCTTTTCCCTTTTCTTTTAATAAATAAATTACCATTGCCACCAAGCCATTCAAGCGGCGACTTTTTTATTAATCCGGCAGAAGTCATGATTAATTCAAATAAATCCAATCCTTTTTTATTATTTAATAATGCAACGCTTATTCCTTTTTTAAAATTTTCAATATTCTCCCAATCATAATTTTCAATTCCCCAAAAATCACCTATAGTGATATCAGCAGGACGCGGAATAGTAGAAAAACTGCACCAATTACAGGCATCGGAACTCATGATTTTTTTATGAAATACATGCTGGAAAGGATCATCTTTATAACTTCTTTCTGTAGAAGTACCATCAAGAAACCAGATTTTATGTGTATCGCAGTCTCTGTTCCATGATGGTAACTTATGACGGAATTCATAACTTTGTATTTTATTTTCCCTGAAAGTGTCATTAATATATTTCTTAAAAAATTCCGCCGAGGGCGCTTGCGAACATAAAAGATCTACTGTATATAAGTTTCCATATTCATTTCCAAGATACGACCTTAACCCGGCGACATGGCAGGGACAACCGCTAAATAAAACATTTTTTCCATCTTCGAGGTGTTTTTTTATACTGCGATAAACAAACCCTACATCACTTTGCATATATTTGGATTTTTGTAGCTTTTGTAAATCTTCTTCTTTGTCTATTAATATGTGTTCAACAGAAAAATCTTCCCTCCATGCAACGCCAGAGATGAGCCCCCCGGTCTTTAATATTTCCAATGCAAGTAAAGAAAATACTCCTCCGGAAGAGCTTTTTTTTAAAATTTCATCATCATTTGCAATAAATTCATAGCAATCGGGAGTTAATGTATTTTCATTATTTATTGGGTTTATTACAGGGCAAGAAGCCGTGCATTTCCCGCAATTAATACATTTATCATTATCCAATAAGGGCCTGTAATACCCATATTCATCGCCTTTCCATTTTAAGGCATCATTCGGGCATATATTTACACAGGCGCCGCAGCCCGGGCAAAAATAATTATCCCTTAAGGTTTTTGGTTCTGCTTTTAAAAATTTAAATAATGCGTTATCATCCGGAACTCTGCTTGACCTGTCAAGAAAATATCCATTCTTATGCATTATTTCAATGATTTCTTCGGCATCACCATTAAAAGCAAATTGAATATTGGAAGGGTTTTCGGCGATTTCAGAAAGTAATGCTTCTTTATCAACTATCGTTTTATAATTCATATTGATGTCTTTTCATTATATGCTGCTGGTATTCAGGCGCCAGTTCGCAAAAATATCCGCTCCAGCCCCATACCCTTACTATCAAATTACGGTGCCTATCAGGATTTTTTATTGCATCTTTTAGGGTTTCTACATCCAAAACATTTAGCTGCAATTGCTGGTTCTTAAGTTCAACAAAATATTTTATAAGCATGGCGAGTTTATTAATTCCGTCACTGGAACTGAAAACAGACGGCGTAAGCTCTATTGTAATGGGCCCTCCGTTCATAATTTCTGAATAATCTATGTTCGAAAATGACTTAAAAACGCTTAATACCCCGTTTACTTTTATCCCATGAGAAGGCGCTAAACTCGAAGACAATGGCTCCCCTTCCAGCCTGCCGTCGCAGGTGGCTTTTACAATAGGTTCTATTACCCAATTATTCTTTTTTTTGCTTTCTGTAAGCCAAATATAATACTGCGAAGATCCTGTTCCGGGCCTTACTACCCTGTTACTTTTAGAAAACTTTTTAGCAGAACTGGCGAAACAATTAAATAGAAAAGCCAATTCCTTGTCTGCCCTTTCGTCGTTATTTCCTATTTTTGGTAAATCGTTAATTATAAACTTGCGTAATTCTTCATATCCGGAAAAATTATTTTCTTTTGCTTTTTGCAGTTCCTTTAAGCCATTTATTCCTTTTTTATTAAATATTTCCATTATTGCTGTAAGAGAATCCGCTCCATTTGATGCGCCTGCCCCATGTATTCCAATATTTTTGTATTTTGCCTGTTTTGAAACATCTATTCCTTCTTCAAGGGAATTATGCATAAAAAGTGAAACCAGGGAAGACGGAAGAGGCCTAATATCCCGCTTTTTTATTATGTTTTTTATCTGCCTATCAATTTCATGCTTTATATTATCTTTAAAATTTTTTATATTAAATTGTTTTCGTAAAGTTTTCGTAAATGCTGTATCAACCGCCGCAGGGAAAGAAACTGCTCCCATATTAACTACATCCAACCCCTTCCCCGGAATGATAAATTCCCAACAAGCTGCTACAGTATAATTCCTCGCATCTTCCAGGCTATATCCTTTTTTTACAAGGGCAGGAATAACAACCTCGTCGTTTGAATACTGAGGGAATCCTAAACCGCATTTTGTCAGTTCGCAGCCTAATTCAAGTAAATCCATAGGCGTATTTGAATCTATCCTAAGATTGATTTTTGGGTCTATTAACTTAAGATCCTTTGCCGTTTCCATTATAAGGTAAGTAAGTTCATTTATTGCCGATGTTCCATCAATTTTACATCCACCAAGCATTATTGTTTGCCCGTTATCCCCCTGCTGCACCCCTTTATATAAATCTGAATCCCTATTAAGCGAAACAAAAAATTCTGCAAGAAGATTTTTTGCTTCATCCCTATTAATTATTCCGTTTTCTATATCGTTTTTATAAAAAGGATATAAATATTGATCCAATCTGCCAAACCCCAACTGATAATTATCTGCAAGGTAAAAAGCAGAAGAAACGATCCTAATGGATTGCAATGCTTCATGAAAATTTTTAGGCGCAAAACGTGGCACGTTTTTCATTATTTCTTCAATTGCTGTATTTCCTGCAGCTTTTGCGGCTTTGGAGTATCTTTCTGCAAGAGACAGCAAACTTTCCATATTCATTATTGAAGATTCATAAAATATTTTTCTATTCTTATCATTTTTTCTTATAAATATTAAAATTAATATATTATGTATTTTATTTAATAGCCTTTCTATAAATGAAATTCCTTTTCTATTAAAAAATTTATTTAATATTTTTATTATTTTGCTAAAAAAATAATTAAAACATCTAAATAAAAATATTTTGTTCTCTTTCTCAATAATAATTTTAAGATTTTCTTTTGCTTCCAATAATCGTTCTTCAATTCCATATCCCATAAGTATTGAATAATCAGGGCATATATTATGTATTACATCATAACGAATTCCTTTTTTTAATTTATATTCCTTCTTTAATATTTTATCATCAAAATATTTTGGAATATTTTCTTTTGTCCTTGTAAAAGTAATTTTTTCATCGGGGAATACTATTGCGTCTTCGGAATTACACATTATTTTGAAAATTTCAGTATTGCTTTCTGTAAAATTGTATTTTAATTTATTAAAATTATCCCTATAATCCTCTTTAATCCTTGTTCTATAGGCTTTGTATCCCCTTTTTTGTGCAAAATTTGCCAATTTTAGTATTCTTTCATTTATCATTTCATTAATTCCACAGGAATATTAGTTTCTTTTTCAATTCTTTTAATAAAATTTTTTATATTATTATCATTTAATTCTTCGTTTTCATATCCAAAACTATATATTTTATTATACGCAGGGTATTTTCCACCTGCTAATTTATTATATGGCAGTAAATCCACTTTTTTGGGGCTATTTCTTAATGAAATGATAATATCTGCTAATTTGTTTAAATTGTCTTCGGTATCTGTTATTTTTTGAATTAATGGTATTCTTATGTGATAAGCTGTATTAGAAAAAGCAAGAATATTAAGGTTTTCAATAACTTTTTCGTTTCCAATACCAGTATATTTTTTATGTATTTCATTATCAATAATTTTTAAATCATAATAAACAATATTGCATTTTGTAATAATTTCTTTAAATATTTCATTATTGCAATATCCTGATGTATCAAGAATAATATGTATATCTTTTAAAAAATATAGAATTTCAAGAATAAATTCAGATTGCGCCAAAGGTTCCCCACCGGAAAACGTAACTCCCCCTTTTGAGCTAATAAATACATCTTTATATTTATTTATATATTGTGCCAATTCTTTGGCATCCCATTCCCTTCCTGTAATATTTCCACTAATATTATTTTTTTCAGGAATAAAAGATAAACCTTCAGGGTTATGGCACCAAATACAGTTCATCTGGCAGCCTTTAAAAAAAACTGTTAATCTTAAGCCAGGACCGTCATTAATTGCAAATTCTTTTATATCAAAAATAATCCCCTTACTCATTCCTTTAATTCCAGGTATTTTATCCAAAAATCATAACTTGTTAATTCTTTATATGATGATTCATAGCTTTTCTTTAAATTCATATAATTTTTCTTTATTTTTTTCAGTAAAATATTAAATTCTTTTTCCAAATATGCCGCTTTTTTACGATTTATGCTTCTTATTGAATATTTCCCTGTAAGAAAATTATAAACTTTTACATTATTTCTTAATCTAAAACTTTCCATATAAGGCAGATACTCTACTGCAATAGATTCGTCTGTAAAAAGAAAATTTGGCCAATATTTCCCCTTTTTTGTCAGAAAATATAATAATTTCCTTAATTTACCAGATTCCGGAACAAAATTTTTTGCATAATCCATTTCTTCTTCATTTGCATCAAAATATTCCAATTTTGTCATATTTTTAGATATTCTAATATTTTGCATCTCTGGATCTTCAAGAAAAATACTACTTCCTTTTAATATATCATTTAAAGATTTATTAAATATCTCAATTGCTGAATAATCATAATTTTCCAATCTATAATTAAATATATCCTTAAAATGTTGTTCGAACTTTTTATAATAATCAGTAGTATATAATGAATTAATAATAAACATATTTCTTGGTAGATAATACATTTCTCCTAAAATTGAAATTCTAAATCTGAAAATACTATGCCATACATTAATACCATTGAAAGAAATATGATGCTTCCCGAAATTCCTCCAGCTCCATTCTACATCGTCTCCACGGTAAAAAATAGGCAGCGGGAGTTTATTTTTTGTTTCTTTATTAATTGTAAAACAACAATACCACCATGCACTGTCTACTCTTATATTTTTATTATAAAATATATTATCTTTTCTTTTATTGGTTACCATTACATTATAATAATTATATATATTAATATCTGTTATATCTCTTTTAACCCACAATTTATCCTGAAAAGCAAGATTTTCAACAAAGATATGTTTATATTCCATTTCCAGCATAGCGCCATTAATGAATGAATCAGAATATTGCTCTTTTAAGTAATCTGATATAATTAATGTTCGATAATAAGCTTCCGGTAAAATTTCTATATCATCGTCCATAAAGAGGACTCTTGTGAACATTTTATTTTCTTCAAATTTTTCATTTAATTTACATACTTCCAAAAGACCGCGGGTAAACCCCCCTGCCCCGCCAGTATTCTTATTATGAATTATTGCCGTTAATTCATTGCTTCTATTTATGTTAAGTGTTTTTCCATTATCTATAATAAATAATTTTATTTTCTCTTTAAATTCTTTTCTATTATTAATAAAATTTTCATAATCTTCTATTATTTTATTTACATAATTTTCCCTTTTATATGTGCAGCATACTATGGCAATCTTGCTTTTTCTAACTTGTTCTTTATTTGTAGTCCATGCCCCTGATATAAATTCAATTTTTTCATTAATATCTTCATAAATAATAAAATATAATGCTTCATATTCCTTTGCTCCAGGAATACCAATTTCTGATATATCTTCATTTATATATTTATCAACTATAATATGATCATAATATTCATATTCGTAATTACTATAGCTCCCAATTATTTGAAGATGATATTTCCCTTTAATATGTAGATATAGAAAGATTTCACCTAAATCGCAGTATTTATAATATTTATTTGCTGCAAAGGCATTCATCCAGGTATTAAAACGGTATATTTTAGCCTGTATATATTTCCCGCCAATATTAACTACCTGTGCCGTATTAATTCTTACAAATAATCTTGAATATGAAACCCATTGTGGAGAAGGCAGCAATATATTTGCTATTTTACTATTCATATATTCTTTTGTTTAATTTTATATTTAATTAGTTTTATTTGTATATCTATTTTTCTTATTAATTTATATCTTTTAGAGCCATGAGGAATTAGCTTTTTGATAATATTTTTTAGCGGAATTTTAATTTTATTTTTTTGGCTAATTTTATTAATTTTTTCCTCTATATACCTTAACCTGTCTTCCAGTTCATATTCCTTATTTATCATCATAGAAATTGGAAAAGATGGATTAATTCTCTTTTGATACAGCACCCTGATTTTTAATAACAAATCCCTGTTTTCTTCCCTATGTTTCAAAAAGAATAGATGTACGAATGGAATTGACTGGCACATTATTGTTTTTTTACCGCTTTTTTTGCAATATAAATAAGACAGGTGCTCATCATCATCAGATAATAAAGAATCGTAATAACTGCAAATATCATTCCAAAAATATTTTGCAAATAATATACAATTTATGCTGAATCTTATGTTCCCAATTTCAATGTCTTCCAGGGACGATGTCATTTTTATAAAATTATCAGGAAATAGTGT
>JGI24702J35022_10000301_pt1 | contig 29104 bp, 23 predicted proteins | sample TergutTh196P4_FD_35022 | JGI IMG/M metagenome (IMG submission 35022)
AATTTGTAGCTTGGCATGATTGTTTTCACGTTTTTTTTGTGAAACTATATCACACACTTCTATTTATAAAACTCTACTTACTCACTGGATACACCACTAGTAGATATTGATAACTTATATGGCAACTTGAAATCGTATTAACGCATATTCATCATGCTTAAACCAATTTTCAATATCCACAAACACAAGGCCTTTCGCTATTTTAGGTGGGTACACACAACACCCCTCCACCAAAAAACCACAAAAAACCAACACACACAAACACCACCAACACACCACCACCACGAATTAACGGGGTGCGAGACTCAACCCTTGTGGTTGATGTCTGCGGTGGCGTAAATCCTAAAAAAACAGGTTTTTCGCTAAAATAGGTGGGTAGAGTCAGCAAGTTTCGTTATGGCGTAATAGTTGTATGTAATATGTTGGAGGATGTGGACAATTTAGAGAAGGTCTTATGTGTTTACTCACTTGAAATAGCGAAAAGTCATAAATTTTTTGGAATTTAATCGTGAACTGTTTTGATACAGGACATAATTGTGTATGACATAATTGTGTCATGGTTGATCGATGTTCGCTATTTCACTTGTAATGCAGTTTTGACAGTTTTTGCATGTCCCAATATTTTGACGTAATTACACTTACTAGATTTTTAGTCTACAATTTTTTCTAAATGTAAATATTCCCAAAAATCATGGGAAATTATTTTAAAAACATAATGAAAAAGAGGATAAAAACGCGTTAAACATGTAGGGTTTAACGTAGGGTTTCTTGGAATGTTGACATTTCAACTGTTGGTACTGGTTTGACTGCTTCAGAGACTCTAGAGGCAATAATTTTTTTAATATTTTTGTCAGCAGCTTTGTCAACGATGCGTTGTGTTATGATGCCGTCGAAAATGATTACGTTAACGTGTTCGATTTGTTGGAGTTTTTCTGCTAGTTGACTTACAGGTAAACGTTCAATTTGTTCCAGTTTATCGTTTAGTAATAGTGCTTCAAGTGTGCCTTGTAATGATTTGACTGCTTCTTTGATTTGTTCTGGAATTTGTGGCTTTTGAGGTCGTGAAGGTGCACGTTCTGGTGCAGGTTGTTGTTTTCTTTGAGTTTGTGGCTGTTGTGGAGGTTGAGTGTTTTGTTGTGGAGGTTGAGTGTTTTGTTGTGGAGGTTGAGTGTTTTGTTGTCTGTGTAGTTCTGCAACTGATACTCGATTTTCTATAGCTTCGGCGATTTCTTTACAATTACATTCTTCGATTTCTTTGCCTCTTGGGGCGCGCCCGATGTATTTGACGTTGGTTACTTGTAATAGTTCTTTTTGAATTAAATCACCGCCTCTGTCGCCGTCTAGAAGTGCTGTTGCTTCGCGTTCTTTGGTTAAGCGTTTTATTGTGTCGGGAACTTTTGCGCCTTCCAATGCCACTGTATTTGTTAGACCGCATCGCATTAAATTGATTATGTCTGCGCGTCCTTCGACTACGATGATTTCGCGTGAATTTTCAAGTGTTGGTCCTGAGGGTAAATCTTCGGGGCCATATTTTTCGACTTTACCAACTTTTATGGTTTCGCTGATTTCTTTGTAAACCTCGTCAACGCTTGGCATAGATTCAATATTCCATTTGTGGAGGATTTCTTTTGCACGGTCAATGATGATTTTTCGTCTTGCCTCTCGGATGTCTTCGATTTTGTCAAGGATTACTTTGGCACTGCAAGGGCCGATGCGATTTATGCTCTCTACACTTGCCGTGATAAGTGCTGTAGAAACGCGATCTAGGCTAGTTGGTACAGTTATTGAACCGGTTGTGTGGTCGTTTTTAGAGTGAAGGTCAATTTCAATTCTGCCAATACGACCAGTTTTTTGCAGTTCTCGTAAGTCAAGTTCTGAGCCGAAAAGTCCTTCTGTTTGACCAAAAACTGCTCCTATGACGTCAGGTTTCTCAACGACACCGTCAATTTCAAATCTAGCATGTATAACATACTTTATCGTAAATGTTTGGGAAGTTCCCATAAATATGCACCTTTTTTTTAATTATGTTGTAAGTTTTATTTTGATGAGTTAATCAAGTGAGCTATCTCATAGAGATGTTTACTCAATTATTGTTAACACTATTTTTAGTAGTATGGCTACGTTATAACAGTTTTGGTACAATACCAAAACAAGTATTCAATAATAACCAAAAAACAGAAAAATCAATATCCGTTAACATTTCAACTATAAACATTACATGAATTGTTGCCCCTTAATTTTTAACTTAACCAACAATTTTTTGACAGTGTATCTTAATTGGCTATTTTTCCAGTACTATAACATTTTTACACTAAACACCACACACTATCTACTACCGTAATTTTTTATTTCCATTTTCCAAATCGTACACTTTAACAAGTTTGAATTCTATTGTGCTGTGTCTTGTTTTTAGTGTTTTTTGTGTGGTTGTGGTTCTTTGGATTTGTTTGTTTGAGTCTCGGTAGGTTGGTTGTATAGTTTGGTTATTGTTGTGTTTTGGAGTTTTTCTATGGGTTTTTGGAGTGTTTGTTTTGGTGTGTTTCTTTTTGTTTGTTTTTTGGGATATGTTGGCAGGTTTATATTGCCTTGTATTTCTATTTGTGTTTGGACGAGATGAGTTTCACTTTGTTGTTTATTGTAGGTGACATAGTGACTCTTTTTGTCCATAAAAAGTTAATCGATTAACCTACAGCACCAAAAATTTACTGATTTTTCGCAGTTTTTAGCTCATTTACTGTTTTGGGGCTAATGTAGCTTGTAGCATAATTCTGCTCAATAGTTTCATTGCCCGATTTGCTAAACCGTAGCTTTTTGTCTTTAGCTTTTGCCCAACCATGATAATACGTCCAAGAAGACTTTAGCTCATTTTTCTTAGCAAAGATTCGTATTTCCTTCATAAGTGTAGACATTTTACTCAAATTACATGTACAAACTCGCTCCAAATAATCCACTTGACCGTTGCGCCATTTTTCATAATTCTCTTTGGTCAAAACGCCAATTTTTTGCATAACATCCACAGGTGCAACCACACCAGTCGTGGTTATCAGCTCATACATGGCCTGATTTACTTTATGCCTTAATTCATTATCATTCATACAAACCCACTATCACATCAAGTTTATAACAAGACACATTAGAGGTCTATAATTAATTCTCATCTCCTGTTGTTCTCTCTTTTTGCCTTACCTTTTTGAACACCACTTTCACCCAATCAAGCAACACTCAGTTCTGATAACGTCAACAAATTTTGGTATAGTATGTTGAATAGCATTAAACAGACGAACAATAGCAAAGGCTAAAAAATGAAAAGAATCTAAACGAAAAATATCGCTAAAAATAGCACCCTGAAAGTTGGGATCAAATAAACCATAAATAGCGTAAAACAAAAGAATTTAACAAACACACTACAACACCAAAACGCTTGTGAACTTTGAAAGATATTTAAAACCTGTAGTCAGATATGACATTGAAGGTATTGTATGGAAGGTTTCTTTGATAATGTTGCTACAATTATTGAGCAAGCACGAACATACGTAGGACGCACTGCAGATTTAGCCATGTGCATCACCTATACGAAATTGGACGCATGATTGTCGAACAAGAACAGAAGGGCAAAGAACATTCAGAATACGGCAGTGAATTGTTAAAAAAATTATCTACCCATTTAACTGGCCGATTTGGCAAAGGCTTTTCCGCTACAAATTTAAAATACGCAAGACAATTTTACCAAACCTATGCCCCTTCAATTCAACAATTAAATTCCACTAAATTTAAAACTAACGTTGTAAATCGTCAATCACCGATTGACGAATTCAATTTACAAAAATTATCCTTAAGTCGTCAATCAATGTTTGGCGAATTGCCCTTTAAATTAAGGTTACTATTCAATTTTTTCATAGTTAAAACGATTTCACTAGAACTGTCGGCAACGCTCATTATTATCTCCGCTTAGTTTTAGCAAACGTAGTGGTTGCTTGTTTCATCATTTCTTTTTGTAGTTCTGTAGGGCCCTCGTTAATATCGCGCTCAAGCTCTTTTACTGCTTTACGGCTAAGAGTGGGTATTGGATAGGGTTTCATTGTTGTGACCTTCCTGCTATTGTTAGAGACGTTTCGCATAAATACTTTGTTTTTTTGTGGTTGTGTTAAAAAAAATGTCAGTTGCGGATTTGCCCATTACCTAAAATTACGTATTTTGTTGTTGTCAAGTTTTGTATACTCATGGGACCTCGTGCATGTAGTTTTTGGGTGCTTATGCCTATTTCTGTGCCTAAACCAAATTGGTTGCCATCAGTAAAACGAGTACTAGCATTCCAATATACTGCTGCGGCGTCTATTTCTTGTAAGAATTGTGTGGCTTTTTTAAAGTCACTGGTAATTATGGTTTCACTGTGTTTTGTACCATACTTGTTTATGTGAGCAATAGCCTCTGAGATGTCTTTAACAACTTTAATACTGATTATTAGGTCAAGGTATTCTGTGTACCAATCTTGATCTGTTGCGGTTTTAACTGTTGGTATGATTTGGCATGTTTCTTTATCCCCTCTAACTTGAACGTTATTATTTTGTAGTTCTGCAACTATTTTTGGTATGTACGTTTTTGCTATTTTTCTGTGAAGTAATAGTTTTTCAACAGCATTGCAAACTCCTGGTCGTTGAGTTTTTGCGTTAATTATTAGAGATGTTGCCATTTCTATGTCAGCATCAGCTTCTATGTACATGTGACAGTTACCAGTACCAGTTTCAATAACAGGGATTTTAGATTTTTCAATAACTGTTTTTATTAAATCTGTGCCGCCACGGGGAACGAGAACATCAATATATTCTCGCATAGTCATTAATTCTTCGGCAACACTACGTTCAGGTGAATTGATTACTTGAATTGCATCAACTGGAACATCTGTACTTGATAATGCCGTTCGTAAAACATCGCCGATAACAATGTTAGATTGTAAAGCATCTGAACCTCCACGTAAAATAACGGCGTTTCCTGCTTTTACACAGATGCCTGCAGCATCTGAAGTAACATTAGGGCGCGACTCATAAATTACACCCACTACACCCATGGGGACACGAATTTGACTTATGATTAAACCGTTAGGGCGAGTCCAACTGGATAAAATTGTTCCTATTGGATCAGTTAAAGTTGCGACTTCTCGTAATTCGTTTATCATTTTTTGGATCTTTTTTTGATCTAAAGTTAAACGATCAAGAAGTGGTGCTTTGACATTTTTTGCTTTAGCAACTTTAACATCAACCAAATTTGCGGCAAGAATTTCCTCAACATTTGTTTCTAACGCGTTTGCCATTTGATATAATGCTACATTTTTTTGGTCGGCAGAAAGTTTTGCTATTTTAACTGAAGCCGCTTTAGCTTTTTGACAGATTTCCTCAATCATTTATTTATTCTCCTATACAATAGATATTTCTGTGTTCAATAACTTCTTTAGGTTTATCTGCACCCAATTTTTCTAAAACCTCAGCAATCTGTAATCCTTTCACCTGATCAAGTTGGCTGCTATTAAAGTTTGGATTACCTCTTGCAAATTTTTGATGCTTTTCATCTTCAATACTGATAACATCACCAACATCAAAAACGCCAACTACGCTAATTACACCAACAGCAAGTAAACTTGAGCCTTGAAGTATTGCCTCTTTTGCACCCTCATTAACTTGTACAGATCCTTTAACTGCGGCACCATAAGCAAGCCAACGTTTCACAGCAGGCATACGTTCATGAGGTTTAAAAAAAGTGCCAATTTCTTTACCTGCTAAAATATCCGTTATCACATTTTCTTTTCTACTGTTTGAAATTACAACAGGAATCCCACAATTAACGGCAATTTCAGCAGCTTTAATTTTACTCTGAATACCGCCTCGGCCACGTTTACTTTTACCTTTAAGCGATGATTTTAATTCATCAGTAATAACAGTAACATTTTTTATAAACTCTGCACCAATTTCTGAAGGATTAGTCGTATATAAACCCTCAACATCCGAGAGCATAATCACTAAATCCGCGCTAATGGCTCCAGCAACTAATACAGAGAGCATATCATTATCACTAAAATTCACTTCATACCCATCTGTACGTCTAAGTTCAGCAACACTAGTCACGTCATTTTCATTGATAATAGGTACTACACCAATTTTAAGTAACAATGTCAATACATCACATGTGTGAACATATGCTTCTCTATTAGAAAGGTCCTCTGCTGTAAGTAAAATTTGTGCAACTTTTAAATTATGATCAGCAAATAGTTTACGATATTTTGCCATCAACACACTTTGACCCGCAGCAGCAGCTACTTGTTGAAAAACAACATCATGTTGATTAGGTGTAATCCCAAGTTCAGCAATTCCAGCTGCAACCGCGCCAGAAGTTACCAACACAATTTTATCGCCGTGTTTTGATGCTTGTGCAATTTGATAAACAAGATTTTGCATTTCATGTTCATCTAATTTTCCGTCACTTGTGGTTATACCACTTGTACCAACCTTGACAACTATCAATCTTGAAGGCATGTCGTTCACTTTGTTGCGTAAGCTATAAAGAAAACAGTGTCTTACTTAAATGCGTTTAAGAAATAAGCATTATACTGGTAATAAACTGTTAAATTTAAGAATACTATTTGGAACAGTTTAAAATACAACCAACAAATAATTAATATACCTTATTAAAATTCATGTATTTAACATTTAAACCTCAACTTTTTTGCAACATCATAAAGAAAAAATATATAAGTCTTTAAAACATCGGGTTGAGACTTGGCTAATTAATATGAGTGTCCCATTACAATTACTATCTCTAACTAATATGCAGTTAACCCAATTTGCATTTTTGCTTGCACCCATTGCAGGTGTTATTGCAATACTTGCAGCTTTAGTGCTTATGCGAAAAATTGGTAAAATGGATCCTGGATCTCCAAAAGCCCAAGAAGTAGCAAATGCTATTCGTATTGGAGCTTACGCCTTTTTAAAAAGGCAGTATACAACAATCTCAATTATCACTATCATAATATTTGTGTTACTCATAGTGGCACCAGGTCTTGGTCCTGGAACCGCTATAGCATTTCTGATTGGTGCAGTTGCATCTTTAGCAGCAGGTTACATTGCTATGGATAATGCTACCAAAGCTAATGTTCGTTCAGTAGCCGCGGCCAAAGTAAGTGCTGATAAAGCTTTAAGAACTGCATTTTATGGTGGAGCAACAATGGGTTTTGCTGTTGTTGGTCTTTCACTTTTAGGTGTTACAGCATTGTTTTTGATTTATGGTGGTTATAATGCGCTTTTTGATCAAACTCTTACACCTTTGGTTGCCGCTACATTAGGTCGAAGTGCTGCAAGCGGTATTGTAGGTATGGGTTTTGGTGCTTCTTTGATTGCGTTGTTTGCTCAACTTGGTGGTGGTATCTTTACTAAAGCGGCAGATATTGGTGCAGATATTGTTGGTAAAGTTGAAGCCGGTATACCTGAGGATGATCCAAGAAATCCTGCATGTATTGCTGATAATGTTGGTGATAATGTGGGTGATTCTGCGGGTAGGGGTGCGGATCTTTTTGAGTCTGCGGTTGGTGAGAATATTGGTGGTATGGTTATTGGTGGTATTCTTAGTATGGCAACGGGGAATTTGTTATTTTTAATTTTTCCGTTGATTATTAGGGCTTTAGGTATATTTGCAACTTTGGTGGGTATTCCTTTTGTGAAATTGCGTTCTTCTGAAATGAAAAATCCTATGAAAGCGTTGCGTAAAGGTGTAACAGTGACAACTATTGTGTGTGCTATAATGTTTTTTGTTGTTTCATTTCTATTCTTTAATATTGGTTGGTATTTTATCTTTGGTAGTTTAATGACGGGGTTGGTTGCAAGTGTTTTAATTGATTACATCACGGATTATTATACTGGACGTGATCGAACTCCTGTTAAGAAAATTGCTCAAGCAAGTAGAACTGGTAGTGCTACAAACATTATTACAGGTATTGCGGTAGGTTTAGAAACAGTAGCACTTCCCATAATTACTATTGGTGTTGCATTAATCACATCATATGTCTTGGGTAACCAATATGCTATAATAAATGGAATTTCACCATTTTATGGCGGTATCTACGGCACAACTTTAGCAACTATGGGTATGCTTGCAGTAATGGGCATAGTTTTAGCTCTTGACGGTTTTGGACCAATTGCTGATAACGCTGCAGGAATTGCAGAAATGGCTGGAGACAAAGGCTCTGCAGAAACAATGGAAGCACTTGATGCTGTAGGTAATACAACAAAAGCTTTAACCAAAGGTTTCGCACTTGGCTCAGCAATGCTTGCCGCATTATTACTGTTCCATACATACATTGAAGACGCAGCTTTATACTGGGGTATAGAAATTACAATTGACTTAGCTAACCCTGTGGTACTTGTTGCAGGCTTTATCGGTGCAATGCTTCCATTTCTCTTCTCAGCACAAGCAATTGACGCAGTAGGCAAGGCAGCAACAAAAATGGTTGCAGAAGTAAGACGACAATTCAAAGAAATCCCGGGAATCATGAACGGTACAGCAAAACCAGAATACGACAAAGCAGTTGACATCAGCACCAAAGCAGCACTCTCAGGTATGATAATTCCAGGTATAATCGTTGTAATTGTACCTATAATCATAGGCATACTAATGGGTCCAATCGCAGTTGGCGCACTAGTCATTGGATGTACACTAACAGCTGTTCCACTAGCATTATTCATGAACACAGGCGGAGGAGCATGGGATAACGCAAAAAAACATATAGAAGCAGGCAACCTTGGTGGCAAAAACAGTTCAGCTCATCAATCAGCAGTAGTCGGCGACACAGTCGGTGATCCATTAAAAGACACAGCAGGACCAAGTCTACACGTACTCATAAAACTATTATGTACATTATCAGTCGTGTTCATCCCACTGTTTCTCAACTTACTTGGTTTAATCTAACCAATAAACCAAAAGTGCACAATTTTTTCAGTGCACATTTTCTTTTGCCCATAAACATCATTAACCATATATTTTTGTTCCAAACTATATTTTTACTTCTTCCAATTACATATGTTAATCAAGTTAAGAGATGACGTTTAGCGTGAAAATTGTAGAAAAAAATCTTCATCAATGCTTTGTTAAAGTTGTACCTGACACACCTGATGACCTTTGGCACTTATACAATGTTGTCTATAAAGGTGATGAGGTTTATGCATACACTTCTAGAGCAATAAAAACCGATTCTGAAGCCTCACGCCCTAAAAGTGCTGAACGTGTTTCCGCATTTATGGGTGTAACCGTTGAGTATGTTGGCTGGGATAAATTTTTAGGAAAACTCAGAGTACATGGTCTAATCTGTCATGCTCCCGACATAATTCCCATAGGTGCACATCACACAATTGCACTTGGCCTAAACCAACAATTTACCATAGTGAAAAAACAATGGCCAAAACATCTTCTTGACAGGCTAAACTTGGCAAGTGAAAGTGAAAAACCTCTACTCATACTGTCAATAGATGATGAGGGTTACGCTATTGCAGAGACCAAACAGTATGGTGTAGAAATAAAAGTTGAAGAACGCATCAGGCTTCCGGGAAAAAATGAAGCAGATAAACGTGTTGAAGGCACAAAAGCCTATTTCAGAAAAACTCTAAATACATTAAACCAACTCTGGACACAAAACCATAATCCAATTGTAATAATTGGGACTGGATTTGTCAAAAATGATTTTGCTAGATACATTTCTGAAGAAGCAAAAGACATAAACAAACACGTAGCCGATATAAAAAGTGTTAACAATGGTGGAACAGCTGGTATACATGAAGCTCTTCGTTCAGGTGTACTGTTAAAAACTACTAATCAATTACGTGTGGTAGAAGAAACTGATGCTATTGAAGAAGTTATGAAACGCCTTGGTAAAGGTGAAGGTACTATAACCTATGGTTTAACAGGTGTTGAAGAAGCAGTGCAAATTGGTGCTATTGAAAAACTCATTGTTGCAGACACTGCACTGCGAGATGCTGAAGAAAACCAACGGCTTAAACTGGAAACTTTAATGCGTGATGTTGAAAGGCAAAATGCTAAAATAACCGTAATAAGTACAGAACATGAAGCAGGGTCTAAACTTCTTTCTCTTGGTGGTATAGTTGCTTTACTTAGATTCCCAATTTATCATGCTCCAACAAATCAATAATTTTTTTGTATGTATTTAGTTCACGTGGTTATGCAAGTATAAGCATGTGTATGTGTTATGATTTGTTAAGCAAAAACCGAAAAGATTTATTTTTTAATGGAAAAATGTGTTGTTTAAAAATGTGTTTTTGTTGAGTTAAATACGTGTTGTTATTCTGTGTATTTGGAGGTGTATGTGGTTTTGTTTGGTTTGGTTGTTAATGTGTTGGAGTTTGGAACTAAATTAGTTTGAAGTATTCATGAAATATCGTGTGTTTTTGAACCATTCATAAGCGTTTTTAAGAACACACAACTTTGCACACAACTCACAGACAAGGTATTTGTAGCCAAATTAAAACAATTGACTATGAACATTCTTCATTATAGCAAATATGCTGTTACGTTCCATTAGGTTGTTTGTCAAATTTCATAATTTTTGTACTGTTTTGTGTAATGTTAAGCATTTGAGTGGGTTTGGTGTGTTGTTTGTTTTTATACACGTTATTTTATTGTTATAGATAAGAGTGTTATTACTGTTGGATTATTTTTAAAATCATGTGTTTATTCCAGTTACAGTTAAAATTTAATTTTGACTATATATTTTGGAGTTTTACACCAAATTTAAGAACATATTTTTTTGCTTCAAAAATAGAAAAATCATTAAAAAGATATTTAACAATGGAGACTGTATAGTAAAACATGTCTTACAGATTTACGTTCAACTCTATTGGTTTATCTGCTGATTATAGCATAAGATTTTCATTTATAATTTTGACATTTTTTGTAATTGCAGGGCTTATTTGTTGTTACTTAAATATGGTTAATGTCATATCAGATATAACCTATTATATCCTATTGATTTGTTTACTTTTAATTGCCCTGTGTTTAATTCATTTTTTAAATAAAAAATCAAAGAGTCGCTACAGTTTAAACATACAATAAAAAGAATTATCCGTAATTCCAGAAATATTTATTACCACAAAAATTAAAATATGTAACTGTAAAAATTTTTTCAAAACACACACAAACCACAAAAATCCGCAAATATAAACAAATATATCGTGCTAATGTGTTAGTGGTAAGAAATATTTATTACCACTAAGACGAGTGCATAAACCATCAAAACTATAGCATCATTTGACTACAAAAAGCAAGCAACAACATTATTTTAATGTAACTCGCGTCGTGTTCAACATTCACTAATTGTGGTAAGAAAAAAGTCGGGAATTACGGATTATTTTGCTTTATTTGCTTTCTTAGTGCATGCATCACTGCAATATTTCTTTTTAGCGTCAAACGTCATAAATTTTTGTTTACATACTGGGCACTTTTTATCCAAACACTTCACCTCACACAATATTGTCTGATTAACTAAAAAAGTTTTCCCAAAAACATTTTTATAACTATTATCACCTAAATTTTTGGTCATGTTTTAAAATGGTTTATAAACTTGGTAAACAATATGTAATTAACACGGAGACACTTAAATGGTAAATAAAACAATTACCTGCATTCATTGTGAAAGTGAAAAAATAGTAAAAATGGGTAAACACCCAAACAACAAACAACGATTAAAATGCAAAACGTGTGGAAAAACATTTCAAGAACAATATTCAAGCAATGGAGCTAAACCAAAAACTAAATTATTAATTGTAGAGATGGCGTTAAATGGTAGTGGTATACGTGATACAGCGCGTGTTTTAAACGTAAGCCCCAATACTGTGCTGTCGGTTTTAAAAAAACAAAAAAGTTCCTCATAATTTTTAATCCAAAATATGTATTTTTGATAAATTATTAAAAATTTGTTTTGAAATTGGTGTGATGTGTGGTAGGGTTTATTGTAAAAAAACGTTTGTTGGTTGTGGTGTATGATAAATGTGATGCGGAGTAGTTGTAGTGTATGTTTTTGGGTTGGGTAAAAGTGTGAGTTTTTGTGTGAGTTCTGGACTTTGTTGGAAGGTTTAAAACTTGATATTGTTGTTGTGTTTTTTTGTGATATTTTTGTTTACTTTGGAATCGTACTAAGTGTCATTTTGTGTATTGTGTAGTGTATTGTGTGTATGTGTTTGTTGTTTTGTGTGTGGTTGGTGTGTTTGGTTTGTAGGTCTGTTTGTTGTTAAGTTTTTGGTGTTGTATGTGGTTTTGTTTGGTTTGTTTATGTTTTTGTTAGAATTTCGTTGTCAACTATTTTAATACATGACTGAAATTTGGGTAGTGTGCCATTTTATAGGTGATTTGGTGTAGAATCTAATTTGTGTTAGCTTCTAGGTGTTTTATAGGGTCGTCAATTTTTTTAGGGAAAAACTATGTTTTATTTCCTGTACATCACATAAAATATCTATCTATAAAAATCTATCCTATATTGGCACATTACTGGAATTTGTGCTAGTTTTGTCTCTTAAGGGTTTTTGTTTGAGATAAAAAATAACGTGAGAATTACGGTTAAACTGTTCGATACATGACCCAAACTAATAACCTCAAAAACCCGCTAAAAACACCAAAAACAATAAAGACTAAGGTCTAATCTAGTATTTACAATATATATTAATCTAATAATAAAATTTAGGGTATAGAGTGTATGCAGTTCCATAACAGAAACATAATTTCAATACAAGATTTCACAAAAGAAGAAATCAACTACATTCTAAAAACAAGTCAAACTATGGAACCAATCGCTAAAACAGGAATTAACACTCTAAAAGGTAAAATTCTTGCAACTCTCTTCTTTGAACCATCCACACGAACACGCCTAAGTTTTGAAGCTGCTATGCAAAAACTTGGAGGTTCAACTATAGGTTTTAGCGATGCAGAAACATCAAGTACCAAAAAAGGCGAAAATTTTGTAGATACAATTCGGACAGTCGAAAACTATGCAGATGTCATCGCATTAAGACACAGTCTAGAAGGTGCTGCAACAGTAGCTGCAGAATACTCAAAAATTCCAATAATCAACAGCGGAACAGGTGCTCAAGAACACCCAACCCAAGCACTAATAGACCTCTACACAATTCAAAAAGAAAAATGCCAAATAGATAATCTCAAAATCGCAATAATCGGTGATTTAAGATACGGACGAACAGTACACTCATTTGCAAGTGCACTAACAAATTACAACATCGAACTCTACTTAGTTTCACCCAACGCCTTGCGAATGCAAGAAAACATCTTGACCGAAGTGAAAAACAAAATTTCCGTAACTGAAACCTCAAACCTTGAAGAAATAATGTCAAAAATAGATGTTCTATATGTAACACGTATTCAACGTGAACGTTTCCCCGATCCGACAGAATATGCCAAACTAAAAGGGGCATACCGAATAGATCAAAAAATCATCAAAAACGCTAAAAAAGGCATGATAATATTACACCCATTACCAAGAGTCGACGAAATTGCACCAGAAATTGACCAAACCCCATATGCACGTTACTTCCAACAGGTAGGAAACGGGTTATTTGTAAGAATGGCAATTCTATCGCTGGTACTTGGTGCAACAAAATAAGTTTATGTTGAATTGAATCTATTAAAGATACCTAAAGTACTTATTGAACCACAATTTGGACATTTATGTCGAGTTTCGAACCAGCTTTTCTTACAATTACGACAATAGGTAATCACGCGATTGTAGGTGAAGAATTCTAGTGATTGGTGCGAAGTGATTAAGTGTTGTGTTAGCTCTAAAAGTGTTACAGGTGATACATCAATAGCACCTAACTCGATAATATTTAACGAGCCACCTATAGTTAATTCTGATAGTTTTTGAGTAAATGCTATTTCTTCTGTTTGAATAGATACAGGGTCAGTTTTGAGTTTTAGTCTCTTAGTTGTTGAATAAAATGGGTTATCTCGTGTGCCTGAAAATTTGATTTTTGCTATGCCGTATTTCTCTATATCAAGTTGAGCTAACCGTTCAGAGGCTTTAGTATGGCATAAAATTGCAGGGTAAAGCCGCTTGCCATGTTTTCGACTGGATTTTTGTCGGAAAGCGGTAATGTTTTGGATTATTTCTTCTATAAATGTTTGGTTTTCTTGTTCGGTTATGCTTTTTGAGGTGAATGCTTCAACAGTTTCTATTAAGCCTGCAAAATTTATAATTCTTGAACAATTTTCTAGTCTGAAATAGGCGTCGCCATATGTGCTTTTGAGTAGAAATGGTAACGAGTTTTTTCCAAACAGTTTTAATGCGTTATATTTTATGCTTAATGCTCGAGCGGCTATTTCACAGTGTTCTTTGAGTAAATCAAAAAACTTGTTTTTGTCGCCTTCTGCTTCTTGAACGAGTCTGGGTAGATTTATGGTTACGCTACCTATGCATCCAGTACGTAAGGTGTCGGTTTCCCAGTCACCTGTTAAGTCAGGTGTGAGTTTTGTTCCTGAAGAAGAAAAAGTGGTTAATGTATTTTCTTTTGTTGTAGTGTTAGCGAAGTAAATCATTCCTTGTTGAGTGGCTGTTGTGTGGGCTTTAAGGAGTAGTTTTTTTGTGTTTTCGTCCTTTAAGATTTTTGGATTAATTTTTATGATGATTTGTGGGTTTATTAATGGTTTTTCTGTGGTGATTTCGTTGTAGGCTTGGAGGGTTAAATCTGCAAGTAGTTGGATCTCTTTTGTATAGTTGCTGTATTTATGGTTATGTTGCATGTTTGGTTCTATGGCTTGTTTTTCTGTGAGTGCAGGTGGAGTTGTGAGGTCTATTTCTAATGTGACTTGTGCATGTTGGCTGATGTTTAAAATAAATAGTGTTATGGCTTGTTTTATTGTTGTTTCGTCGATTCCTATGGTGTAGGGTGCAAGGAAGGTGTTGAAGTAGCTAAAGATTTGTTGTTGGCTTGTTTCCATGTTTGTGTGTAGGAGTACGTTGTGGGCTATTGATAGTGCTGATTCAAAGTTTTTTGGTGGTTCAATTGTAATTTGGGTGTTATCGTCGAATTTAAGTCCGTTTAGGAAGAAGTATCGCATGTCGTGGATGACTTCGCGTGGTTTGAGGAGCCAAGTGCCTAGATCATCTATGTTTATGCTGCCTGAAAGATGGGCGTCTGCTATGTCTCGTGAGAAAATGTTTAGAAGTATGTATTCGCTTATCACGTTTTGTCCTGCTTTGGAGAGTAAGTTGGATGCGTTTAGGTTGTGGTCTTTTGCTTCGATAAGTGTTGTTACTTCGTGTATGGGCATGCCTACTCGGGTTAGTTTGTGTCGGTATTCTTCAAATCCTTTTTCTACTAGGATGCTGTTTACCATTTCACGTATTAATGCTGCTGTGATGTATTTTGTTTTGGATTTGAGTAGGCGTTTTTCTGTTTCTTTTGCAGCTTTTTGGGCAAGTTCAGGGGGTACTTTTGCTTCTTTAATTAAAGAGTTAGCGATTTTGTTTTGGTCGAACTCTTCTAATGTAAAATGTGATGTGCGTACAAGCATGTTTTTTTGGGTAAGGGTTTTTTTCTCTACACGGTCTGCGATGTCGAGAACCATTTTTCCTAGTTCTGTTAGGAAATATTTTTTTGCGGCGACATCTACTTCTACTAAATTGGCTTTAAGGAGAAATTTTAAGTGATAAGCGAAACGGCCTGCGTCTCGGTTAGGGTTCATTTTAAGGTAAGTCATTAATTCTGTATATGAGAGGGATCCTTTGTCAAATAGTAGATTTAAAAGTTGTAGTCTGAGAGGTGAAGAAACGGCTTTTAACACTTTAACGCCTCGTGATCTGTTTGGAAGAGTAACCATTTATTTCCCTCAGTTTTGTTGATGTTTATTTTATGTAATGTAGGGTTATAGTTTAGTAAAGGTTGTATTTATACAAGTTCTAAATATAAAAAACAAAATTGTTACTTTAAGCGTTTTTTTATTGTATAATGTAGGGTTGTTAGTATAGCTATTCCGAAGAGTGTGAGGTAGAATAGGTGTGCTATGCCTATTGCAGGTAAAACCAAAATGATGGGTATGCTAAATGGGTAACCTGTGAATGTTGGTAGTAGGACGGTGGTTATGGGTATTAGTAGTATAAGGTTTTTTTTGTCGTTTTTAAGAAATATTTTGTAATCTTGGGTTTTTGTTATAATTATTATGGTTGTTATAAGTAAGATGATTTCGGTTGTAATGTTTATGGGGTCGTTGATGCCTATATATTTGAATCCTGCGTCATGAAATCCAAAAGTGTTAGTGGTTAGTGGCCAAAATAGTTGAAGTTGTCCTCCGATGAAGAAGTCTCCGATTAAAAAGTGTGATGTATAAGCTAAAAAATATGGTATTGCGCGTTTGTTATAGGTGATGAAGAATGGGGTGAAAATGGCGAGGGCGAAAATTAGAGAATGGGTTGGTCCATGGTGTATTGTTGTTTTAGTAAGTGTTCCGATGGCTATGTCGATGTCGGGTAGTATTGATAAAACTAGCAATGTGGGAATGTTTGGGTTGGTTTTTAAAATTTTAGCTGAAATTTTGCCTATTAGGTAAGCTAAGGACATGTGACCAACAGCAAACATGTAGTGTTAACCTTGTAGTCGGAACATTTATCAAATTATTAAGTTTGTTGTTTAGGATTGTGGATCTGTTAGTGTTGTTTTAGTGCAGTGTGTATGTGGAGAGTTTAGCTCGTTTTTTCGTAAATATTTTGGGTGTGTTAGGTTTGTTGTTGGTTTTGTGGTTTGGTGAGGTAGTTATTTTATGTCGAAAGTGTTTTGTTCTGGGTTTTTTTTGCTGAATTTTTGCATGAATGTTAATAAAATTTTTATAATTTTGGATATTATGCCCAGTTCAGAAGACATCTGTTTTAGGTTATCAATGTCAACACGGTTTATAGCACCTATAAGTGGTGTGACAATAAGGTATACCACTAGAAAAAGTAATGCCCCCGTGAGTAATAATATTGGATATGACGCATTAATAACGGTTACAAAAACATATGCTACTATTGATGCAATAAGCGATGACGTAAAAATTTTTGCTGAATTTTTAAAATCTGCTTTAATACGATATTTTTTCCATGACCAAATTAAACCCCAAACCATACCCGGTATTGTCGAAACCATAACTGACAGTATACCACCTATTATTACAAACATTTCACTTTCTGCACCACTAAAAAATGTTCCAAAATACGTGATTATTACATATGAGAAAGGTAAACTTATGGCAAGTGATAGTATACTTTGTTTCATCATTTGTTTTGTTTTACCAATCCCTGTTTGAAAAGCTGATAAACTAACATGACCAAAGAGTACTAATAAATTAACAATTGATGAAAGAGCTAAAAATATTGGTGCATACGGAAATTTTGGCGCAATATCAACACCAAACAGAAAATCCTTTATGCCGCTTAAACCGTTTTGGAGATATGACAGTATGCCTGCTTGTGGAAAAAGAGTATTAACTATAGGTGTTGAGAGTGTTATAATTAACATCGTTGTTGGAATAAGCACAAGAGCAGTATATTTTACTGATGAAGCAAAAACTGTTTTTACTAGCTCAGGTTCTTTTTCAGGATTTAGTTTTGAGAAGGCAGGAAACAATGCAGTTGAAATAGGAAAACTGATGAAGGTGACAAGTATTGCAAAATACATTGCAGCAGTATAGTTACCCATCATACTGTTACTGACGTATAGTGCCATAAAGAAAGCAAAAATTTGAGGCAAAACACCTACAACAATATTTGATAAAGTCAACGGTACACCATATTTGAGCATAGGTGTTAATGTACGTTTTATATTACATGCGCCAACTTTTGATTTACGCAAAGGACGAAAGAGTGCAAAATAAACAAGCCCTATACTTATAATACCACCTACTACAACTGAAACAACAGCACCTAAAACTGCACCTAGAACACTAAAACCTAAAAACACCATCAAAGGACCAAGCAATGTTTTAATTAATGCCTGCAAAATCTGTGTAAAACTATTCAGTTTCATTTTTTCAAAACCCACAAATATAGCTGATCCTGCAGAAACAACCGCGCTTGCAAAAATAGAAATAGACATCAAAGCAATTAACGGTGAAGCATCAGGTCGATTAAGAATCATGGCTATAGGTTGAGCTATTGCAAAACAGGCTAAAGCAAGCAGAGCACCGCTTACAAGTTCAAAAACTATGCCTGAAAGAACTATATCATGTATTTCATCAGTTTTGTTTTCAGCTCTTAAGCTTGCAATTTTTTGTGTAATAGCAGAATTTACACCCAAATCTCTAAAATATGCAATAATGTTTGAAGGAATCAAAACTATGGAATACAAACCAAGCTCAGAATCAGATAGCAAACCAGCTAAAATCAAAGTACCTAAAGCTAATATTACATTTGAACCTACGACACCAATTAAAAGGAAAAAACTCCCAACTGTCGAAGACTTTCCCATCTGTAAAGCTTTATCTTCCATTCTACCCTACAACCTTTAAATGTCTACATTAGACTAGGGGTGTTTTTATAGGCTTTGGAAAAACAACAAGAATACGTAAAACAATAAAAATGGCAGAATAAAACAAGTGTTCACGTTAGACAGATAATGAAATTCATAACTTTAGAATTTTGCATACATTTCCGATAATCATTTCACATATTTCATCAGATTTTTGCCCTCTAAAGTAGCCTTGTGAAAATAATCATCCATATTCTATTTATAGGTGAAAACTTTTAGAATAAAAATATTGAGTGTGATTAGCTCTCAGTGAATATATGATTTTTTTATATAATTATAGTTAGATTTTAATTTTGTTATTATTTTTTGTTCAGTAAACATAATTATGCATACATTTATACGAGTTAAACAAATATAAAAAACAATAATGTACATACAAAATAATATGAATAACTTTAAAACTACTAATAAAAATTTGATTAATTCATTTATATTTAACGGAAAATAAAAATGTGAAGCAAAAATGCTTATTTTATGGATTCTTTTAATGTTAAAAAATATGTTAAAACTTGCTCAAACTCTGCTTTAGACATAGCTAAAATTGTTTGCACATTATCTTTTTGTTTAATTGATGGTGGTGACCCGTTAATTGCTGCCAATGCATAATCAAGATGCGTGAACAGATGATCCCAAGAAATATTAACCCGCTTACCCCTCAATGTATACAAAGTTAAAACATAAGTACTAGCACGGTTTAAACTGTCCTTAAATGTTTTAAGTGCAAAAGCAACAGCCGATGCATCATATTCACTCGACAAAAGACAACTATAAATCCGCCGATAACTTTCCTCTAACAAAACAATCTCTGCATAGAGATCCTGTCTAATTTTTACCTCAGTTTCACCAGACATAAAACTTCACTTGTTTTATAGCTACAAAGCAACTAAATAAAACTTACACTTAATTTCACAAAAACAAGTCACCAAAAAATAAACCACAGACAACCTCCGAAAACTCACTTTTTACGGTTTCAACAACTAAAAACAAAATAAACCACTTACAAAAACAAAAAAACTATGCATCATAATTAACATACATAATTGATTTTTCAGAATCTTTTTAATTACCAAAAATAATAATCCCATAAAAAAACAAACAAACGGTAATGCTGAAAACTTTGGAACAAACGGCATTGATTATTGACTTGGTCGTTGCTCGTTTGTTGTCTCAACAGGTAAAGTTATATGCGTAGGTGATACTGACTTGTTTTTAGTTGTAAACCATTTATAGACTGCAATCGGAATCCAGCCACTGATAATACAAACGGTTGCTGGAAGCCCTCCAATATTCAATACTTCTTTAAGGTCAAGCATAAATAGTCCCCAGACACCAAATGCCACAGACATAGAAACAATAGATACCAAAGCAGTTTTTTTACCAAATTTATTAAACGTTTGAACAGCGAGAACACCTGCAAAAAAGAAATCACCTAAACCTAAACCTCTAAAAAGCAGAGACCCAGTGTCCTGTGTCACTATTGGAACGTTTGGCAAATAAACCATGGCAGGTATACCAAGATCAGTAAATGTGTTTGCGACAGTAACCATTGGTCCAATGAAAACTAGACAAATATCAATTAAAGTTAATAGAACCGCAAAGACACACGCAGATTTCCAAGAAAATAACGGAGCAATATATATGATCATAAAGATGACAAAGGTGAATGCGAAGACATCCAATAGGTAGGGATACCAAATTTGAGTGACTCCTTTGTATAGAACGTTGAAAAATAGAAATAACAGTACAAATAGTGATGAAGGTTGAGCTGCCATATACCATCGCCCATTTTTTGTTGTTTTTCTTTGTTGTTCAAAAACTGTGACGCCAAAACAAAATGTTGCTAACCCAAAGAAAGCTATTGTACGGTAGATTGTATAGGTATCACTAAATGGGCCTGTAAGGCTAACTAGTCCTGCGATTATGGCTGCTGTTCCAAAGCCTATTGATATTAGTTGAACTCGTGATTTTGTCATATTGGAGAATGTATGAGTGAATGTGAAGAGTAGTGTAGTATGAGTGCATAGAAAGAAAATCAACAGTGCGTTTTCAAATATGCCACCGGAGTTAATTGTAGAGGCGTAAGCCATGACTGAAACCATTGTTAGTATGAATCCTACAAGTAGGAGGACATCACGTGTTTTGAACTCTTTTTGTTCTGCAGTCTCAGTTAATTTATCACCTAAACGTTTGCTAAGAATCAATGCAGCAAGCACTACTAAGCAAAGTGCTATTGGCATAGCTAAATCAAGTTGCATAATTATTGTGTTATCCAAACAAAGCATTTATGCTTTTCACAGCTAAAATAGTCCTATCATTCTGATAACCTTCATTTCTGCATGGTAACTTGAAGGAGTTTATTTATTGTAGTTATCTACTTGTCTGAGTTTTGGTGTTGTAGTGTACAGTGTAAAAATAGGCATCTGTGTTATCATAGGTAACCTCAGAAAAACTCTTAATCCGTAATTTCTGCCATTTTTTCTAGGTACAAAACAAACAAACCAACACAAAACCCCAAAACAAACCCCAAACACCAAAGCAAACAAAAAACAATCACGCCACAAACAACAACAAATAAACAACACCTACACCTAAACCCAACACGCTATAGGTGCTAAAAACAAAAACACGCATCCAATGCACCACCAAAAACAACACCCAACACACCGCTCTACACAAATGTTATTAGGTTATCGTTAAATAAAAAACAAAAACACACAATGCAACAACACAAAAACCAACTAAACAAACAAAAACACAAAAACACAAATGTAAAAAACAAATAAACACACTTACCGGACTGTCTGAAAAATAACCAAAGTTATGAATTAAAACTAAAAATTAACTGTCTCAAAATATTTAAACAAAAAAATGTAAAATATTTCTAAAACTCAAATTTTCAGAATCGTTTACAATAACAAAAATTTTGTGGTTTATTTTTCAGATAGTCTCCCACTACAAACTAACAAAACACAAGTATTTAGCTCTCAACAAAAATATGTTTTTAGTTAGCTTATTTTTGATTGGATATTGATTTTTTTGCTATTTGTTAAATAATCAACAATCAAACACATGTATCCATAAACATGTATGCGATGTAACATCTATAAAAGTGTGCAAATTAAGTGTGTGTGTTTTTTCCAAACCATTTCTCGAACCAACTGTTGAACATGGCAAGACATTCGTTGTTGTATGCTGTTTCACCTGATTCTTCTCGTATGCAGCTGGCAAGTTCTATAGTGTTTAAAAGTTCTGTCTTGGCCTCATTTAGATATGTTTCCATATCATCAAGCATGTCATTGCCACCTGTGGCATAATCCTTTATTGAAGCTCTCAAGAATGTTCTTTTATTTTGGATTAATTCTTCAAATTTTCCATCTAATAACATAATAAACAACTATGTTTCATAATTAATAGGGGTTATTTAATTTTTGGTTATGTTACATCTGTTGGTTACTATTGTTTGTTGTATTTTTTTAGGTTTAACAAGGCGTTATAACCGTTTTTCTATGGATAACTTTGGTTAAAGGGTCAATAGATTAATATTATTCACTGTTCTTTTTCGGGTAAAAATAAATTTAAAATTTAATCTGTAAGCTTTGAATTGGCTGTTGAACCAATTTTTGAATGTCGCTTGCATTTATTTGGAGTAATATAAAATTGGAAATTAAAATCCTTGGTGGAGCCAGAGAAGTGGGTGGTTCGTGCCTATCTGTTGAAACTGATGCTTGTAAGATTGCCTTAGATTATGGTGTAAAGCTTGATGTAGGGCCAAAAAAGCTTCCAACTGATTTTGATGCAGTTGTTATTAGTCATGCGCATCTTGATCATACAGGTAGTTTGCTAAGTTTATCTAGACATAACCCTACAATTGTTGGTTCTGAAATTACACGAGATGTAACTGTTGACTTGTTGCATGACATGGTTAAAATTCAAAACGAGAAAGGTAATTTTGATTATGACGCACAAGATGCAGACCGAATTGGTCAATGTTGGTCGGCACGTGATGCCATAGCCTTGTCAGGGTTAAAAATTAATCTTCAACATGCAGGACATGTTGCAGGTGCTAAAGTAACAAGTATTGATGCTGAAGGGAAAAAAATTGTTTACACAGGTGATATATGTACGCATGATACAGAAATATTGCGTGGATGTAAACTTCAAGGTTTACCAAAAAGGCCTGATGTTTTGATTACTGAATCAACATATGGTGGTAAGGTACGTCCTCAAAGACAGCATTTGCTCGATGAATTCATGGAAGACTTGTTAAGAACTATGGATAATCGTGGAAACGTTTTGATTCCTACTTTTGCATTTCATAGAAGTCAAGAAATGGCTAAACGTGTTGATACAGCCATAGCAAATGGGTATTTGCCCCGATATCATGTCTATACTATATCCAACCTTGCACACAAAATTTGTGATTACTATAATCACAGTAAGTATTTGTTTACTAAAGAAATTCGTCGTCAAAAAACACCTTTTAATTATCGACACGTAAAACATCTTTATCGCACATCACAAATTGAGGAACCGGCTATTGTTATTTGTACTTCAGGTTTTGGTCATGCAGGTGCAAGTTTACAGCTTTTAAAAGAATGGGCTGGTGACGAACGTAATGCTGTTATCTTAACTAGTGGTTATTTGCCGCCAGATAGCCCGCTGAAAACTGCTAAAGAAGAAGGTTTCTTCAAGATTGAAGAAGAAACTTTTGGCGTAAAAGCGTTGGTAAAGCAGATTGAATTATCCGGGCATGCCGATCAAAACGAGTTAGTGGAAATTGTCAGTAAATTAAAACCTATACGCACAGTTTTGGTTCACGGTGATTTAGAACAGGCAGAATTATTGGCAGAAAGAATTGGCGAAATGACCGATGTTTGTATACCCCAAGAAGATGAAGTAATAGACATCTAACCCCAAATGTTTTTATTTGGTAACGAATGTTATGTGATGATTTAAGATTTAAATATTAGATCTCGAAAAATTGTGAATGTTGGGTCTCATCGGGAATTATTTCCTGTTTTCTAGTTGATTATACCCAAATTAACGCTACACGTAACTCGTAACGTTTACACCTATATGATGCTTGTTTGCTAAAATCTTACATCATAACTTTGCAATAACATCCTCAACAAAAATACTTTCACGAAAAATACCTCTATTCTCCAACCCACGTAACACTCAATATGTCACCACGAAATTTTTTTTCTTAGAAATCTCACTATTTTTATATAGTCTTAAAATTCCATGCTATCTGCTATTCCTTGGAACAAAATCCTCTCAGAAACAAGGATGTCAACACTATTTTGACAAATATCAAAATCATGTCGGCTACCCTTTTACGTGTGTAGTACAAATAATTTCACTGGTTTGTCGGCTGGCAATTAATTGTGTTTTTTGAGGCGTGACGTTTCTTTTAACGACATATATACTCGATACTAATTCACATTGCCATATCAAATTTCAGTATATCTCCCAACTTATGTCGAACACTACCTTCAAATCAAACATAACTGGAAACATTTTGTGGTATGGATAACAGAAAAATATTAACGCGCCTATGTATATGTAATTTTAGACGAGTGTGTCTCGATGAAACGAGAAAAACTGTTTATATCTATTGTCGTATTACTGTTATTAACTTGTTTAATAGCTGGTACGGGTTATGTGGTCCTTAACCAGGAACAACAAGATCCGTTTTACGTGGGTGTTACATACTGCGGTAATTCTGTTCAAGAAGCAAAAGAACTAATTGACCAAGTGAAAGACTGCACAAACCTCTTCATTTTACAATCAGGTCTTTTACAATATGATGTTGCTGCTATGGAAGAAATAGGTGATTATGTAATTACATCAAATCTAAGTTACGCTGTTTATGGTGGTACACGCAACATGGTCGTGTCAAATACATGGCTTAATAGCGCAAAAATACGTTGGGGTGAACAATTTATTGGAGTATACTACAATGATGAAGTAGGTGGGTATATGCTCGACAAAAATGTTTTCTTGGAAACCACACAACAAATAACTAACATTACAACAGCAATACCAAAAATTGAAAAAACAGAAGAAGGCACAATAATCATCTACAACTACAACACCAATCAGAATGATAATCAAACTCCAATAGTTACAACCACTTACTGGCCAGATGGCAAAATCGTCACTGAAAACTCTAATGAACTCATTACTTATTATCCAAACGGAACAATTACTATATTTGAAAAAAGAAACAATAATTTTTATACAACACAACAACAAAACATCACAAAATATCCGAATCAAATACAACCATATGTGAAACTTTTAGAGCAAAATCCAGTACAAACATATGATGATGCTGCTAATGCTTACGTTAATATGAACAAAAACTTGCTTGAAGAGATAAACAATACTCAACTAAATGAAAATCAAATTACAGTATTTACATCCGATTATGGTTTGTACTGGTGGGACTATCAAAGTGGTTATGACCTTGTGCTCGCAGAAATAGCGTGGAATAATTCTCTAACACAAGAAATCGCCTTATCAAGAGGTGCAGCAAACATGCAAAACAAAGAATGGGGTGTTATCATCACTTGGAAATACACACATCCACCATACCTTACTAGTGGTGCAGAAATGTATCAACAAATGAAAACATCATATGAAGCAGGAGCCCAATACGTAATAATTTTTAATTACTCTGAAGATCCTCAAAATCACAACACCTTGCAAGACGAACATCTCCAAGCTTTAAAACACTTTTGGAATGGCATAGTTCAAAACTCTGACATAATTCATGGAAGTATAAAGGCAGAAGCTGTGCTAGTTTTACCTCAAAATTATGGATGGGGTATGCGAAACTCAAATGACACAATTTGGGGTATATGGTCAACTGATGATGTTTCTCAAGAGATTTGGAGCCAAATGCAACACAAAACAGATCAATACGGACTAAAAATGGATATAGTGTTTGAAGATCCAAATTACTTAGTTATGTGGAAGTACAACCAAATTTATTATTGGAGTGAGAAATAACAATTTTTTAAGGTATGTTTTGTCTCATCATGTTTTTATAATGTTGTATGCATATAGCAACATGACTTTAAATACATAATGTGTTATATGGTGTAGGTGATAAAAATGAAGCCTATATCTGTAGAGGATAGAGAAAAAATAATCAAATATAAAGCCAATGGTGAGAGTGAAAAAAACATTGCTAAATGGTTAATGATAGGAAGTAGCACAGTCTACCAAATATTGGCTCTTCACAAAAAAAAAACAGGTTCCATCCAACCCAAACCCTATAAAGGAAATAACCGCAAAATAACCAGTGTACAAGATACTAAAATACGTGAAGTCATTAAAAAAACACCTGACATAACTATAAATGAACTAATCACGGCACTTGACTTAAAAATTACTGAATCTGGTCTCTCGAAACATCTCAAAAAAATGGGGCTAACTTTTCAAAAAAGATGCGCCATTCAAACAATCAACAACGAGATAGAGTTATCAAAGCTCGAAACACTTGGAGAGAAATACAAAAAAAGTTAGACCCTGCCAAACTTGGGTTTTTGGATGAAAATAGCATATGCGGTAATGACGCCGTTTTGTGGTTGGGTGAATGTTCTAAAAGTGTGTGTGATTATGTTTCTGATGCTCGTTTTGAGTGTATATCAATAATTTTATCTCTTGGTAGTGATAGCTTTGATGTGACTTTGACATTTAAGGGAACACTAAACATGAGGGTTTTGGAGTGTACATACAGTATTGTTTTGTGTCGTCTTTGAAAGTTGGTGGTGTTGTGGTTATGGATAATTCGTTTGTGCATATAGTTAGGGGTGTGTTGCAACCAATTTTTGGTAGGAGTGTGGGTTTTGTTTTTGTTAAAGTGTTTTTTTGATTTTTATTTTGTTGTGTTGTTTGGTTGGAAATGTGGGTGGTGTTGTGTGGGTTGTAGGTGTGAGTGAGTGTGGTTTTGGTGGTGGTTTTGTTGTTTGTGTTTGGTGGTGTGGTGGATGGGGATTGTGTGTATTATTTTTTACATGGTGGTTATTTATGAATTTAACGTCAAGTTGCTATAGATTGGATTCAATGTAGACTGTCTTTTCCCAAAATAATTTCACCCCCCACCAATATGTATGGTTAAAGTTAAAAACAAAGGAGCCCTAAAATGGTGCCTAGAAAAACATGCTGCAGGCAAAGTCACTGTAAAATGGGCCGCCAATCACCTCAAAATAACCCCAAGAAGATTCAAACAACTCTACGCCCAATACAAAACCACAAACTCCACCCCAATAATAGGCCAAACTCTCGGCAGACCAAAAAAACAAACAAACAAAGAAACAGAAGAAATCATAAAACAAGCATATGAAAAAGACCGCCTAAACGCACAATACCTCGAAAAAATCATATACGCACGCCAAAAAATAACAATATCCCATCGAACAATACATAAGGTTTTACTCAAATTTGGCTACGCACACCACCAAAAAAGTAAACAAAAACGCAGAAAACCCTGGATCCGATACGAACGTAAACACTCCCTATCACTTGTACATATGGATTGGCATCACTGTGCTAATGGCAAGTATCTTTGTACTGTTTTAGATGATTCGTCACGAAAGGTTATTGCAGCAGGTGAGTTTGAGGCGGAAACAACCAAGAATGCAATTACCGTTTTAGATAAAGCATGTCGAGAATGTTGTAGGCAATGGTATTCTATTTTGGCGGTTTTAACGGATCATGGAACACAGTTTTGTGCTAATAAACGAGATGAAAAAGGGTGTGCTGAGCATGGGTTTGAGTTGTACCTTAAGAAGCATCACATTAAGCATATTTTGTGTGGGGTGAAGCATCCTCAAATTAATGGTAAGTTGGAAAAGTTTCATGATCTTTACAATATTCATCGGTTTAGGTTTGAGTGTTTGGATGATTTTGTTGTTTGGTATAATGGTCGTCCTCATGGCGCTTTGAATTTGTGGGAGGCGGAGACTCCTGATGTGGTGTTTGTTAAGCGTTTGTGGTTTGAGGTGTGGTTGGGTATAGCTGCTAAGAGGTTTGGGTGGTGAATAGTGAGTCGTAATACATGTTTTTATGGGGGTGAAATTATTTTGGGAAAAGACAGGATTCAATGTAGACCAAAAAATTAATCGATTAGTTGATAGCATCAAAATTTAGGTTGATTATGGTGTTGTGTGTATGTTGCTGTGTGGTGTGATAGCGAAAATTTTATAACTTTCAACATTAACCACCATGATAGTGTGAAGTGTTATTAAAGTGTTCATATATGTAATTTGTTATAGGAGTCGGATGATGTAGTGGTGGAGAAAAATTCAAATTGTGATGGTGCTGAAGTGATGGCAGGGTCAATGTTTAGTATGTTTGGTGCGGATTATGAACGTTACAAGAAAGATTTGTACATAAGTGTTCAGTTGTATGCAGCAAGGGGTTTTTTGCGTGATGATGAAGCTGTGAAACTGGAAAAAATTGTTGATGCTATTTTTGAAAATAATGACTTAATTGTTATGTTGCCTTATAATACTAAGTTAACTGAGGAAGGTAAGGAAGTATTTGTTGGAAAGGTTACACTGGCGAGTGCAAAATGGGTTGAACGGCGTATTGAGTGGATAAGACGGGAAATTGAGCGGGAGTATGCGAAAGGTTTTGTCCGTTTAACTAAGGAGCTTCGGCAGATAAAGATGGAGGATTTTTTTCAGTTAGATGAGATTATAAATAAACAGGAAGAATTGTTGGAACGTGTTCGTGCGCAGCGAGCTGGTGTGTCTAAAGGTCGTGATCAAAAACAAACAAGTGAGCAGTATTTGTCTAAAAAGTCTATAGCGTATAGGGGTGCTTTAAAACAGGCTGAAGATGAACTTGTTGAAATTTTATTCAAATTGAATGCATTTCGTGATCAGTATGAAAATGATTGGTATGCTGATTTGGTCTCTGATCAGGATGCGTTTATGAAAAAAGTTGATGCACGTAGAAATATGGAACACGATCGTTATGATATTAACTCGGAATTATCTGCTTTTTACAGAAAAACTGAAAGCGCAAATGATGTTATGAAGAAAGTAATAAGTGCTCAAAAAACTTTGGATGTATTACATAAACAAATGGATAAAGTGTATGATGATTTAAATAATGCACGAAAATTATTGGCAAATGTTGAAAAAAACTTTGATGCAACTGTAGTTGACCCTATACCGCAAAAACAAGGTGCTTTTAAAACATTTAAAAACATGTTTTCTAACAGATCGGTACAAAAAGCAGAGCACACCATGAAAAAAGCACTAAATGATAGTAAAACGCTACAAAAAGCTATTGATAAGGCACAAATCGAATATGAAAATGCATGTGACGCTTGGAAAACTATAGTGTATGGTTCATTACAAAAAGCACAAAATGAATCTCAAATTCCAAAATCTGTAATAAATTAATGCTGATAAGTGTGTAGACTGTTAATTACCTAACTTTTTAGCCTTTTTTATACACTAGGTCTCTTATCTTTTTTTGCTCACTTTTCAACTCAACCACCAAATCCCACTCAAACCCACTCT
>JGI24702J35022_10000302_pt1 | contig 29083 bp, 27 predicted proteins | sample TergutTh196P4_FD_35022 | JGI IMG/M metagenome (IMG submission 35022)
TTTTTGTGTACGCTATTTATAGCGTACACGTTTGTGTGGTTGGTTGTAAATGTTTGTTTTTTGATTTGTGTGTGGTGGTATTGTTGTTTTTTCAAAATTTTTTAGGATGTTTTGTTGGTTATTTTGTGTACGCTAAAAAACTGCAAAATTCAGGTATAAATAAACTAAAAGGGTTGTCCAATCATTTTAGAGTTAGAGTTGGAATGTATAGGTTTCTTTTTGTTTTTGCTTATGGTGATACTATTACAATTTATGCTATACGGCACCGTAAGTCTGCATACACTAAAACTTGAATAACATTGTGATGACTTTATAGTTTTGGGCAGTGTGTCAATATAGAATAGTTTTTTACAGGCAGATGTTTTATGTGTTATCCATGGATTTAAGAGCGATTTTTCTCTGCAAACTTGAAAAACCTGCCAACCATCATGGAGCTAACGCGAATTTAGTTCTACTTTGAATTAACTATCCTAAAGTGACACACTACCAAAACCTTTGATTTATCAACAAAACCCTAATTAATAATTAAGACCTACTATTGGTAGCCTCCAAAAACCTTCTAAATATGGTTTGAAACGCTGTTATACGCCATGTATAGGGGTAAAATGTGGGTTTCCGGAGGTTGTCTATTGTAATCAGGATGTTTACCGTATATTTTATTTTTCCTTGTTATCATGTGCCTGTTTGGTTTATTGTGGTTATGTTTTATGTAAAGTTTTTCAGTATTTTTGGTTGATTGTCTTACATATGTATTATGTGCTGTTGGGGTTTACATATTTTTCATTGTCGCGTATTTTGTGTCAGTTGAGTTGTGATGATACTTACCGGTTACATTGTTTGTGTTTGTTGTGGTTTGGGTGTTGGGTTTTTGTGTTTGCTTGCTTGTGTTTGCATATTTTTTGTGTGTTAAACTATGTTTTAGGTTTTTGGTGCGTCTTTGAAAACCCAACTCATATCTGGTCCATTGCGTTTTTCGGGTACGCGTTCAGATAGTGCGTGACAAATCAATGGTAAAGCAATTGTTGCATCACAATAACAAACTGCACGTGTACCAGTTTGACTGTTGATTTTACCCCAACTTATAGCTTCTTCAAGTGTACATCCGCTTAATCCACCCCATTGTGGGGAGTCTGTTGTAATTTGAATCGCGTATTTGTGTGGGTAATAGTATTCTTGTAGACTTTTACGCAGACCCCCTTGTCTGCCTTGTACCCCTTTGTCTTCAGTCATTGGACTAACTGAAATAGCAATTAATTGTGTAAAATCTTTAGGAACCCCGCCACCGATGTAGACTACACCAACATCCTTAGTTTTAGTGCCAATTTGGATAAATTGATCAAATTCTTTAACACTATCAATGTGAACGTTGTGACCTTGATTTTTAGCTAAAAGGAACGTTTCACCGTATGCACTGTCAACCATTGCTGGACTAAATATAGGTACGTTGTGTTTTGCGGCTACAGCGGTAATTGCCGGAATATTTTTTGTGCCAAGATATTTACCTAAACCATTAAGAAATTCAGCTGAGGTATACTGATATTCTTCACTACAGGTCATAACGTAGTCAGTTACGATTTCTTCCATTTTTCTGTAATCTGTTTCTTTTCCATAAACATCATAGTATCGGTTAACATCGTCAACTAAGAGTTGTTCATCATTTACCATGTGATTACCTTGCCAATATCCAAAACCCATAGCGTCAACAATGTCTTCTGAAACGTTCGCGCCTGTTGACACTAAAACATCAATAAAACGATTTTCGATAAGCCAATTGATAATTGTCCATTGTCCAGCAGTACTCATCGAGCCAGCAAAACCCAAGGCAATTACAATATCTTTTTCTTTTAACATTTTTTCCCATATATCAACAGCTTCACCTAATTTACGACCTTGATACGCAGTTCTACCCATTTCTTTTAATAACTGTGAAATTGGTTTCTGTTTTGTAACATTGATTGGTTCGAGCTTCTTTTGGAAATATGAATCATGACTCATAAGAGTATACACCAATAGTTTATAGTGTTGCCTAATATTTGAAATTTGCCATCAATAATCAACAATCATAACATACTTCAAACTTAAACAACATGCAACAAATAAAACAATATGTGAGTCAAAAACTAAAACGTTAAAAAATTAGCTTGAAAACTTAATTATTTGAGTTATCAAATATTCTTTAAAACTGTAGGCGTTTATAACTCGAAAAAGTGATACACTGTTCACAGCAACATGTTTATACAAAACCTGGATGTTTAATTTATTTTTCAAAATTTTTATGTGCTTATTAACCGGTAAAATAATTTTTAGTTGTTTATGTCAAACTGTTTTAACTAAAATAAAGTTTTACTAAGAATTAAAAAAATAAAAATAGAACTACATACGTTCAGGCGCGACTACTCCAATAAGTGATAGAGCATTACTTAACACGATTCTTATAGCGTCAGTTAGAGCTAAACGTGCGTTGCTAAGTTCAGGGGTTTCAGCTTTAATGACTGATAATGCGTTGTAGAAAGTGTTGAATTTGTCGGCAAGCATGTTTACATAATCTGCTATCATGGCAGGTTTTAGGTAGTCTGCGGCTTCTATGAACATGTCAGGAAAACTGGCAAGTTGCAATACAAGTTCTTGTTCGAGCTTTTCAGTTAATACATTACAGTTTAGCATTGTTTTTGGTATGTCTGTTGCTTTACGCAAGATACTGCAGGCTCGTGCGTGTGTGTATTGTACATATGGTGCACTGTTAGTTTCAAAGTTGAGTACACGGTTCCAGGTGAATAAAACTTGTTTACTTGGGTCTATATCTATAAGTGCGTATCGAACAGCTCCGATGCCTACGAATTCGGCTATATTGCGTTTTTCTTCTTCGCTAAATGTTGGGGAACGTTTGCAGACTTCTTGGTAGGCTCGTTCAATTGCTTCGTCAAGAACTTGGTCAAAAGTGATGTAATGTCCACGACGGCTGCTCATTTTGTATCCCGGTAACGCTACAAGGTTGTATGAAAAATGTACAAAATTATCCGCTTCTTTTTTATAGCCTAATGCATATAGTGCTAATGTAAGTTGTAATTGTGCTAGTGATTGGTCCATGCCGATAACGTTTATGATTTTTTCAGCACGTTGGAATTTCCATATACTATATGCAATGTCGCGTGTTGTGTACAATGTTGTACCGTCAGCACGCATTAGAGTTAGCGGTGGAATTTTATGATTTTCTTTCACACCTAGTTTAGGCTTTAGTTGGAAACTACTGGCAACTTTATCAGCGTTAAAGCTCCAAACACCGTTTTCAAAGTAAAGAAACTGTGAATTTTTAAGTTTAGCCATAACTTCTGTGACTTGACCACTCCATACAAAATCGCTTTCCCAATCCCACGAGTCATACATTACAGAAACACGCTTTTGAGTTTGTCGAAAACCGTCAAGACACAAGTTACTAACTTCACGAATAAGTTGTTTAGCTATGAATTCGTTTTCTTCATATTGCCGGTTTAGACGATTGATTTCTTCTTCAGGGTTTTCATCTTCACTGATTTTTTCAGCTAATTTTTCGAAAAGAACAGGATGTTTTTCTTTTAATTCCGTAGCTATTAATGTCCATTCATCAAGTTCTGTATTAATTTTAGTAAGGTTATTTTCAGCTATTGCTGTATTGTTTTTTGCTTTTATAAGTCGGTTAATTTCTACGATACAACATGTAATTGTGTAAATTTTTCCTATAAACAAATCAGTTTTTTCAGTGGGTTTTGGTTTTCCCAGCTTTTGATAACCATATGCAACGACACTAGATTGACGACCAACATCGTCTATATAGTAGTGCGTTGAAACGTTATGCCCACGTAATTTGAGTATACCTGCAAGCGTGTCGCCTATTATGGGATTTCTAGCTTGACCTATATGAATTGGATGTAGAGGGTTAACGCTAGTGTGTTCTACAATAATTTTTGCGGGTTTTTTTGTTTTTATGTAACCATAATTTTTGTTGCTGCTTTTAATGACGTCTAAGGTTAATTTAGAAAATTTAGAAAAGTTTACGTGAAAATTTATGTAGCCAGCACCTGCTGTAGAAATTTTTTCAATTAAATTAAATTGTGTTATGTCAATTGACTCAACAAGTTGTTCAGCTACGGTGATAGGTTTCACGCCTAATTTTTTTGCTAATTCAAAGCTAAGTGAAGATGCAAGTTGACCTAACTCAATGTTAGGTGTCTTACTCAAGTTAATAGCAGATAAAGTAGTTTCAGGAAAAGTCTTTGCTATTGCTTGTGCTAACATATCAAGGCATTCTTGGCGGAACAAATCAAACGGATTTTCATACGTCAAAGCTTTTTTCTCCACAGTATGTAACACTGTTTTATAATTGTATTTTAAATGTAACAGATACTTATCTGTCTAATGGAAAAGTTACAAGAAAACACCTTCGCACAAATTAACTATCTACCAACCACACAACCACAACCACAAAAAACCAAACCACCACAACAAACCCAATGACATCAAGCTATCTTTTTGAACTTAAAAAATAACACAACAACAAAATAAACAAAAACAACTCCAAACAACACAAACACACCAACAATACAAACAAAACAAAAAACCACCACAACAACACAAAAACTATTACAAACAAAAAAACTCACCCACACAACCATTACAAACCCAAACCAAAACACCACCCAACAAAACCACACCAACAACAACCACAAAACCCACCACAAACACTCAACCAATAACCACACACAACACCACACCAAACAACCCAACAAAAACCACCAAAAACAACACACCAAAAACCAACAACAAATCAACTCCCAAAACCCTCTACCACAAACCAGCTAATCACCATTAAATTATACGAATTTTTTTATCCTTGATAAAAACAAGCTGATTCTCAACAGTTTTCAAATTTAACCGCAAATGAGCATTTAAGCGCGTTAATAACACTTTGAGCAATTCGCTCTTTAGTGTTAACAAATATAACCGTTAACTTGCACCTATAACGATTATAATAAATTTTAGTAAAATCCGCATCCTGAGTTAAAACAGCCAAACCATGCACCATAACAAACAACACTAATATCTAAATCAGCCCTCTAAGACCAACATCAGCTAAAGTGACGACCTCAAANCCCTTCTGCCTCAACCAAGCCATAACACGCAGGGATATTTTGGTCAATAAAGAGCTTCAAGACACCACACACCGTCTAAGCCTTAAACAATCAAGACATCGCCATAACTAAGACACTCAGCCGCATACAAAAGAGCCGCCTTAATGTCTTCTTTAACTAAATCAGGATAATAATCCGTTAGTATTTCCTCTTCAGTTACCCCATTGGCCAAAAGCTCAACAATCAACTGCACCGAAATCCTAGTGCCCTTGATAACGGGTTTACCCACCATAACACTAGGATTTATCGTTATTCTATCCATTAAATCCACTATACTCACCTAACTGAAGTAAATAATCTTCTAACCCTCATAATATAGATAACGACATAATTAGATAAACAAACACCAAAAACGCGCACAAAAAACTATGCATTGGAGGGTTTTTCGTTGAACCCATTAACGGCGATTTTATGCTTCTCAATTATCTGTTTTGTTTTTTTGTCAAATAAACCCAAACTACACTCTTCCTCAAACGTTCTTGCACAAAGATACCCTTTTACCGCCTATCGTTTTAAACCTAAAACACCAGCCTCCACTCACAAACGCAAGTATTGATTGCTCCTAGGTGTATGTCGCAGATTGTTGATTAGTTTCATTTTTTAAATTAGGTAGGTAATTCTGAAAAAGACTTGAAGAGTTAATCAGGTGTCTCTACAGTTTGTTTATTGTTTTCAAGTACAAGAGGTTGGCTGTTTTTAGAGGTATTTGTTGGTTGACTGTTAAACATGTTGACGATTTCGTTGGTTACCATTTCGGGATGATCATGTTCAAATTTTGCCGAGCTATCTACTAAGGTGGCGTTCCATTCCAAGTTTCTGCGGGTAAACGCTTAAACACAACAAAGAGCTAAACACATACAAATAATCTGAACAATGTTTGTCCGCGATTACTGATTAGTCAAAAAAACCAATGGTTCGGTTGTGGATCAAGTTAAGGGTTTACAGAGACAAAACCAATTTATTTCGGTAAAGTTAATGATATATTGTTCTTTATAAAAAGGTTTGATTACATTTGCAACAGGCTCTCTTAAAAGTCATTGAAACTGCTACACAGAAACATGGTGCCCACTATGCAGAGGCTAGAGCACAAAAACTTTACAAAACCATGTTTACCTTAAAAGAGGAACGTGTAGAGGCTGCTAAACAAGGTATAGAAAATGGTGTTGCTTTACGTGTACTTGTTAATGGAGCATGGGGTTTTGCTTCAGTTGGGTCATTTGAAAACGACATTTTGTTATCAACTGTTTCAAATGCGTGTACAATGGCTAAAACTGCAAGTCAGCAACTCAAAAATCCGATTAAACTTGCCGCGGCAAACACCATAACTGATCATGTTGAAGTTAAAGCAAAAAAGAACCCTGCTGACATAGCGATGGAAGATAAAATCAAAAATATATCAGAAATAAACAAAACAATACAACAGTATGATAAACGAATTAAAAGCTGTACGGTTGACTATTTAGATTTAACTGGCTCCACCATTTTTGTTAATAGTGAAGGTACAAATATACAACAAGATAAAATGTTTGTCTGGTCAAAAATTACTGCCTCTGCTGAAAGTTGTGGTGTTTTCACTTTTAGTCGCGAAGAAATTGGTTCTACATTCGGTTACGAAGTTTTTGACACCCAACCACCACAAGAAATTGGTGAAGCCGTTGCAAAACGTGCTGTGGCCCAGTTGTCTGCTAAAACACTTAAAGGAGGTAAAACTCCAGTTGTGCTAGGTTCTAACGTGGTAGGTGTGTTTGTGCATGAAGCTTTTGGTCATTTAGCTGAAGCCGATTTAGCTTTATCAGGTGGTGTTCTGTTTAATACATTGGGTGAAAAAATTGGTTCAGATTTAGTGACTTTTTATGACGATGGTACCGTTCCAGGAGCGTTTGGTTCTTTCAAATATGATGATGAAGGCGTTCCAGCACAAAAAACTTTGTTGATAAAAGATGGCGTTGTAACGAGTCTTATGCATAACCGTGAAACAGCTTCTAAGTTTAATGTTAATCCAACTGGTAATGCTAGAGCTGAAGATTTTCGGGTAGAACCAATTATACGTATGCGAAACACGTATATGGCACCTCGAGACTATGAATTTGAAGAACTTTTAGAAGGCATCAAGTCTGGTTATTTCTTTAAAAGCTTTAGAGGCGGTCAAACAAATATTGATGGTACGTTTCAAGTTGGTATACAGGAAGGATACGAAATAGTTAACGGTGAAATTAGTGTTCCAGTGAGAAATGCTTCGATAAGTGGTAATACACTTGAAACTTTGCTGAAAGTAGATGCGGTTGGTAAAAATTTTGCTATAGATTCTGGGCGTTGTGGTAAAGGCCAAACTGCTTTTATTGGTGATGGTGGACCGCACATTAGATTAAGTGAGGTGGTTGTTGGTGGCAGTGCTTGAAAAAAATGAAATGTTAGCTATAGCTGAAAAAACAGTACGTTTAGCCGTTGCAAAAGGAGCTTCTGAAGTAGAGGCTTATGTATGTGAAGGCCAAGCTTCAAACGTTGGTATTGAGCTTGGACAAGTAAATAAGACTGACCAGATTATTGACCGCGGTGTTGGTGTTCGAGTTGTAATCAAAAAGGCAATCGGGTTTGCTTATACAAACATTGTTAATGATTTAAACGCGTTTGAAGATATAGTTACTCGTGCTATAAGTGCTGCTAAAGCAAGTAAATCTGATAGTGACTGGAAAGGTTTTGCACAGAAAAAACAGTATGTTTCTGGTTTGACTGACTTGTTTGATCATGAAATTTTGGAAGTGGGTGCTGGCGAGTTGGTGAATATGGCGCATATCATGGTTGATTCTGCTGTTCAGGTTGATAAATCTGTTCTTGCAACGGAAGGTAGTATAGGAAGTGTTTATTGGTCTAACGCAATTGTTAACTCTAATGGTGTATGTGGTTTTGATAAGGGTACTGCTATTGAATGCAGTTTGGCAACTTTAGCAAAAAATGGTCATAAAGTAACACCTGTTTGTTTTGAATTTAATGCTTCAAGAAAGTACAAAATTGATCCTGCTTGGGTTGGAAAAGAAGCGGCGAAACTCTCTGTGTCTGCACTAAAAACAAAAACAATTAAGACTAAAACTACTACTATAATTTTAACACAGTTTGCTTTACAAGATTTGTTAAGTTATACTTTATTTAACGCGGTGAAGGCTGATAGTGTGCAACGGGGGCAGTCTCCATTTAAGGGGAAAATTGGTGAAAAAGTTGTTTCAGATGATTTGACAATTTATGATGATGGTTTGTATCCCGGTGGGTTAAGTACTGGTTTGTTTGATGGTGAGGGTTCTCCGCATCAAAAAACGTTGATAATTGAAAATGGTGTTCTTAAAAATTTTCTCTATGATAATTATGCTGCTAAAAAAGAGGGTAAAGATAGTACAGGTAATGCTTTGCGAGATGGATATTTATCCACTCCAAGTATTGGTGCAACAAATTTTCATATAGTGCCTGGTGCTTTTTCAAATGATAATGTTATTCGTCAGGTTGATGATGGCATACTTGTTTATTATTTGCAAGGTGCGCATAGTAGTAATCCAGTGAGTGGGGAATTCTCAGTTGTAGCAACACCTGTATGGGAAATTAAAAATGGTGAAATTGTTTCTGCTTCACGTGTTGTAATGCTTGCAGGCAACATTTTTGAAGTGCTTAAAAATGTTAGTTTTGTTGGTAATAATGAACGTCAAGTTGGCGGGTTGATTTCGCCGTGGATTGTAGTGAATAATGTTCGTGTGATTGGTAAATAAACTGTAAGGTTTATGTAAATTTCTAATATTGATAAAGTGTTTAAAATGTTTGTTAATTAATTTTTAAATTGTAAATTAATAAAAAGAAAGAAAGGAAATGATTAATTTACGCGTTTTTTACTTGCCCATAACTTTTCTAGCAGCAATTTCTATGTCTTCGGATTTGATGGTTTTTCTGCCTGCATGCATTGCAAAATCTAGTGCTTCTTTAGCTATTTTGACGCCTATTTCTTCGAGAGCTTTTGCAAGTTCTTTGGCTGCTGCTTCACTTACACGATCAGCACCTGCTTTTTTGCATAATCTGTGCATAGGAGCTACAGCTATTTCTAATTCAATCATAACGTCATCTCTACCCTTTTTTTCTAATTAAAGCAATATTTAACCTTTATTATACGTTAAGCCTTTAATATGCACTACTAACAGTAGTGTTAATATGTAGTAATAAAAGTTATAAATTTAGTTCAAACATTTAGGGCTGACAAAGATGAAGTTAGTAGATGCACACATACACCTTTCCGATCCAGAATACAATGGGCATTTAACCCAAATAATAACCAATGCAAAAACTGTTGGAATGTCTGCGTTAGTTACCAATTCTGTAGATCTAAAAACATGCCAAAACGACATAAACATAGCTAAACAATATCCTGACTTAATTTACCCAGCACTTGGAATACATCCTTGGAATGTTAACTTTCTAAAAAATGATGAACTACAAGAAACAATAGATTTCATTTTACAACAAGGCAAAAAAAGTCGTCTCGTAGCCATTGGCGAAATTGGTTTAGATTATAAATACGAAACTATCTGGGAACAACAAATGTTTGTTTTTGACAAAATGCTTCACCTTGCTGAACAACTTTGCTTACCAGTGATAATTCATTCACGAGGTACAACAGACAAAATAGTAGATATGTTGCAGTCTTACAATGTAAAACGTGTATTACTACACTGGTTTAGTCATCCAATAGAAACATTAAGTAAAGCAATGGATTTAGACTATTTTATCACTGAAGGCCCACCAATTGTTTATTCTAACGGTATTCGCGATGTTGTAAGGCAAACTCCAATAACTAACTTGTTAACTGAAACTGACGGACCAGTAATTTACCGAAAAAAACCCTTTGATGGACAACTAACTAAGCCATCTTACATACAAGATGTGTTAATGGCTATTGCTGAAGTCAAAAACATGCCTGTCTGTGAAGTTACTGAGCAAATTGCTAAAAACTTTGAAATATTTTTTAACATGAAACTACATGCATAACCCAAAAACGTTTTTCTTTTTCCTTAAATTTTGATAAGGAAGCGTAACATTAAATTAAGTCTCTATTATATTGAAACAATACTTCTACGTTTATAAGTATCGAAGAAAAATTAAAACGTTGATAATCGGAGGAATTTCATTGGGAAAAGTAAAAACTGAACAGATAAAGAGAACCGGCAAAGAACTCATGACACGCTTTCCAAACAAGTTCTCAAGCAACTTTGATGAAAACAAAAAAATAGTTAATCTATTAGTTATAGATACAACTACACGTGTCAGAAACAAAGTTGCAGGTTATATTACACGCACTGTAGCGTTGTCAGAGGCAGGGTCAGAAATTGAAGTAGACATAGATGATGATGACCTAGACGAAGAATAAACTATCTGTTGGGAAAGAATATTTAATGATGGATCAATACAGAAAAGGCTGGGCGTTTAGATATCTCCGCGAAGCAAAAGCTGAATTAGAAGCAGCCCAGAAAATGCCTTATATGGCATCAGGCCTTATTTTAGAGGCTATACGAAAAGCACGAAACGCAATTTACTATAGCCTAGGTGAACCTGCCTTTATTGAAATCCTTCTAAGAGATGAAATTATAAAAAACCCTCAAACCAACGATTCAATTCTTAAATTTTTAATTGAACTTGAAAGTACAGTAGAAATACTCGCACATGTAGAAGAAATTAACAGTGATGCAATGATGAAACAAGCCGATACTTTAGTTAATGTCGCAACCGAATTTGTTGAAACTCTAACTCAAGAAAAGTATCATCAATAACTTTCAAATTCAACTATTCTTAAATAACAACCTTAATTTCTCTCTTTACAAAAACAGTATTGGTAATAATGACTATAACTATCAAATTTGTCGGTGCTTTACGCCATATAACAGGCAAATCTCAAATGACAGTCGAGTGTTCAACAAATTTTTCTATTAAAGATTTGATCCAAAAGTTAATTCTGTATATACCCACATTAGAAACAAACATTATCAATCCTCAAGATAACGTTGTAAAAAATAATGTTTTAATTCTTATTAATGACCGCGAAATTGGTGTTCTAAACGGTATCGATACTCTACTTGTCAACGGCGATGAAGTGGTGTTTATTTCAGTTGTCCATGGTGGCTAAACAAGTTGATTACTTTAACAACCGATTTCGGTTTAACTGACTTCTATGCAGTACATATGGACTGTGTGATTCTAAGTATAACCCCTCTAACTATAATTAATATTGCACACGAAATAAACAAATTCAACATATAAATTGGTGTATTCATGTTAGCTTCAGCAGATTATATTTCCCAAAAGGCACAATACGTGTTACCAGCGTAGACTCTACGGGTGGAGTAAAAAGATGGCAAATTTCCAAATGACGCTGGTTAGCTTCAAAAGCAAAACCTGTCCCTAATTCCATAATCGTCTTAACAACGTTAGCAACAAGTTCATCTTGATCTCCCGCTCAACGATACATTCACGTTCCTGCACAAAATCAAAGATATATGGATTTTTTGTAACTACTCAGCCATATGGAAATTTTTGAAAAAATAAAATTACTACTCCTATAAAAATATCAAAAACAGTACTACAAACTAACTTTTTTCACTAACAAATACACCAGTAACCAAAACAAAAATACCAAAAACCTCCACAGTCTGTCTGAAAACTAACTGAAAGTATGGATTAAAAATTAAAAACGGTATAATTAAAAATATTTATGTGAGCAAAAAGTTAAGTTAAAAAATATTAAACATAAAAATATCCCTAAACAATAAATTGTTAGAATTATTTACATCAACAAAATTTTTACAATCTGTTTTTCAGACAACCGCACTCTTTAATTTAACACAAAAATTGTGGGTTAATTTAAACTGTAAACCCTGTTATGTACTACAAGTAATCAGAGCCTAAAAAAATCAGCCATATTCAACTGTTGAACCCGTTTTTTAGTAGAATTTGCATTAAGCAAGTTTGTGTTACCTAAAACAAGTTGGCCATAGATTCCGTCATAACCTGGATTGACTTTAAGTATGCCCTCGCGAACCTTAACAATAGTTTCTGCCAAAACCACATCAACCACAGAAGCTAACGCGTCCTGTGACGCATCAATAAGCACATTGTATTCATTTCCAAATTTAGAAACTAATTTATTATATTCACTCCAAACAACTTGTGTTGATGGAGAATTAACACCAAACACTGTAGAAATAATTTCTGATAAAGGCAACAAATGCATAAACATTGGAACATTTTCTCGTTTAAAATCTGATGGCCTATCAGCTAACTCTTCAACACGTTGTTCAACACCTTTAGTTAAACGTTTTCGACAAACTGGACAGATATTTGCAAATTTTATTGCTTCAGCGGGCGAGTATGAAACTTTACAGTTACGATGACCAGCCCAATGGTATTTACCATAGGCAGGATCAGTTTCGATAGTAAATTTTAGTCGTGATGAGTCATTAGTTCGTATAGTATCGATAATTTGGTTGTAAGTAAATTGTGTGAGTTCAAACACGTTGGCTTCTCTGCCAATACGCCAAGGCCAAAAACTATGACAATCACTATTTGAAAGTAAAGTGAAGCGGTCAAGACTACTTAGACGCCAATTCATTGCAGGGTCAGAAGAAAGCCCTGTTTCAATAGCATAGATGTGTTTTGTCATGTCTTGATAACAGTCAGCTATACTTTCAAATCCACTAAATGCACCAAATACGCTAAACCATGGAGTCCATGCATGCGCAGGAAAAATCATGTTTAAATTTGAAACAGACATTACTTCCTCAACTAAATGTGATGCAGTCATATTTAAAATTGGTCTGCCATCAGAAGATAAATTTCCAAAACGTGCTAACTGTTCATTAAGTTGCTCAACAACATCAAAATTTGGAGCCAAGATAACGTGATGTACCTTTTTTGTGTTATTTTTATAATCAAATATTGTACAAACTTCTGCGGTAAGCATAAAACGTGTTTGAGAATTAGAGTTATCAGTAAGCCTAAATAATCCTGTATCGTCGTCATTAGTAAGAGTTTGTTTTATTTCTTTTAACCATGCAGGTTGTGTGAAATCACCTGTACCAACGAGGTTTAAACCTTTGATTTTTGAGTACAGTGCAATTTCAGGCAGATTCATTTGACTGCTTGTTGCTCGACTGTAACGGCCATGAATGTGTAAATCAGCAATTACTCGCATTAATCAAACATCACTTGTTATTTGAATGTTTGATAAGAATCTGTTGAAGTTAATTAGGTGAGTGTTAAAAAATTGTTGTTTAACTTGTTTAAGCGACGTTTTTAGTTGAGTAGTTATTTTGAGAGTTTACGTTCTAATTCACCAAGTAATAGCATGTTTTTAATTAGTCTTTCAAGTATTTCGTAGTCAGAATGTTGTACAGTTACTTCTTTAAATTTCAAGTATTTACCGTTTTTTGTGTCAATTACTAATTTTTCGAGTTCTTCGTCGAAAATACCTATAGTTAAAATAGGTTTACCGTTGAGTAATCTTAAATTGCAATCAAGGCAATACTCAAAATTGAATTCCAACTTTCGATTTTTGGAATTACCTTCACCAAAATAGGTTAAATCGTTTAACTTGTTAAATATTACATCATCAAATTCGATAAATGAAATTCGTGTTTTTTTAATAACATGGTTATGGCTCAAAGTGTCACCTTTTCGATTATAAAAACAGTTTGAGATAGATAAAAGTAGTTGAGAATAAAAAGAAAGATTATTCTGTTTTGTTTGCACATGTTTTTTGTTCTATTATGTAGTGTTATTTCCGCATTCAGGACAGAATTTGCTGTTTGCAGGAATGGTTTTGTTACATTTAGAACAAGATTTTGTGCCTTCTGATGGCGGTGTAAGGTTTGTTCCACAATTGGAACAAAATTTGTTTGTTGCAGGCACTTTTTCGCTACATTTTGGACAGATAACAAGTGTTGTTACAGGAGCCGCTGTTGGTTGGCTTTGTTGATTCATTATTTGTGGAATGAGCACCATTCCTGCGCCTAACGCGCCAGAGCCACCGCCTTTGCCAAGGGATTCTGCGGTACTTTTCATTGTTTCCATACGTAATACTTCGCTTGGAGTAGTTTGTCCAGTTTTAAGCCAAAATAGGCGTTCACGGTATTCCGGTGTTGTGTCTATACCTTCGAATCTTAGATCAGTTAATTCTATACCTACACGTTTGAAATAATCAATGAGATGGTTCTTAACGATTATACTTGTCTCATCTAGACGTGTGAAAACTGTAATCAGGTCGTAGTGACTAAGTTCGTCGATAATTTTTTCGTTTAAATATCCACGTAAGAAACTGTTAATTTGATCAGTTGTGTAAGCATTTTGCCCACCTATAACTTCATTAACAAATAGTGTGGCATTTTCAACTTTAAACCAGAATTGGCCATAAGTTTGTAGGGGTGCTAATTCAGTGGTTTGTGCTTTTGTTCCCCATTTGCCAGCAAATATTTTAGTACTTATAAAGATGACTGATGCTTTGAAGGGTTTGTTTCCGCCAAAACCTGCAATTCTTGTCAATAGTCCAGTAAGTAATGGCAGGTTTAGAGTTGTTAGAGTGTGTCGTCCAGGACCAAAGGTATCATACGCTTTGCCGTCGCGGAAGAACATAGCAATTTGGAATTCTTGAACTATTAATTGTGAACCCCAAGTGATTTCTTCTGTAGGACATCTCCAAACTATCGCGTCTTGACTGGCATTTATCCATTCTATTATTTGCGGCATTATTGTTTTACTCCCAACATTACTTCGTTTCGTTTATCAAACACAACTTCAAGTGCTTCAAGTCTGTCTGTTACGGTTTGAATTTTTTCTTTAAGATTATTATAGTCATTTGTTATCAATTGAGCTTTAAAGGCATCAACAGTTACGGTTAAAGCATTTATGTAGTCGATTATTTGGGTATCAAAAGTTATCATATTGTCAAGATTTTCTTCTTTAATTTTTATTATATCAAAGAAACCACTGTACCCATATGAGGCATGGTTTATTTTTTCTGTTACGCGATCAATTTTAGCAGTTAACCTGTCCATGTCAGGTAAAACATCCATGTAACGTCGATCTGTGATTTTTTGGAATATTCCTCGAATATTGTCTTTTATGTTGGATAGTTTTAGATATAAATGGTTACGTATCAGTTTATCTGATTCACGTCGCATTTCTTTTTCTCGGTATCCTTTAAAGCCAGGCAGAGCGGCTACAACGCGTTCAGAAAGTCGCATTTGACTTTTTGTTTGCGCATATATGTCCTTATTTTCACTCATTTTTAAATTTCGACCTGTTTGTGTTTGATAAAGAAAAAAAGTTGCTTAAAAAAGTTTATTAAAACAAATCAGAACTTTGTTGAGGGAATATCTCCTTTCAATGTGTTACCATTTGTACCATCAATAATTAACTGATACGCATTATTCTTATATTGATATTTAATAAACCATACAGGCGCATGCAAATACACCATTTGTTTAAGCTCCAACACAGTAGAAACTTCTATAACACGATCAATATTTTGTTGAAGCAAAAAACGATGATGATTGTCAATCTGTTGCTTAGCCATATCCAAAGCGTCATCTTTACTTATTTCACTGTTTAACACTTTAGCAAAACCTTCGATTTTCCGAAAGTCATATGGAATCTTACCAGCTAAAGGCACAACATATTCACGTGTAGGAAAAACAGTAGCACTCCTTGCCAAAACAAGCCAATCATACTCCTTTTTAATCTGACCATCTTTCATAACTGGCGGAGAAATTCGTTCAAAAATACCATTATACTTCGTTGTAGCAACAACAGATACAACCCAAAAAGGCAAATAAACAAGGTTTTTTTCATCAATTTTTGATTTTTTAGCTAAATCACCAGGTTTCATGAAACCGCTACTCATCCATGTTCGAACATAGTTTTCCATCTTTGCGACATCATAATTGTTTAAAACAATTGAGTGTTCAAAGTTAAAAGCTTGACCTGTTTGGATAACTGTTGTAAAACCACAATATTTACAAGTGGTTATTATTTCTCCAGGTTTAAATTCAACCGGCGCATTACAATGGGAACAACGTATTTCATCAGCCACTACAGTCACAATATTACACCTTCAACAGATTTTCACGTTTTAAAATTGCTCTTGCAACTATAACACCTGACGCAGATGCCTGAATCAAACCTCTAGTTACACCTGCACCATCACCAATTGTAAACATGTTTTGAATTTTAGTTTCTAACAAATTACTTAATTGCAAATGACTACTATAAAATTTGACTTCAACACCATAAAGTAACGTATCTCTTGAATGAACACCAGGAGCAATCATATCGAGTGCTTGAAGAATTTCACGGATACCTACCAAATGTCGATAAGGCAAAACAAAACTTAAGTCACCAGGAGTAGCACTTTTAAGTGTTGGTTGAACTACACTGCGAGCTAAACGTTCATGAGTACTACGTCTACCAGCAGTTAAATCCCCTAATCGTTGCACCATAACTCCACCACTAAGCAAATTTGATAAACGAGCAATATATTTACCGTAAGCAATTGGTTCTTTAAATGGTTCAGTAAATTGTGTACTAACTAGTATAGCAAAATTTGTGTTGTTAGTTTTACTTTCTGCTTGACTACCACCATTTACTGTTAAAACACCATCATACGATTCTGTTGTTACTTCCCCGTAGGGCGAGACACAAAAAGTACGAACTTGATCATCAAATTGTTTTGAGTAATAAATCAATTTAGGTTCATAAAGAACTTTAGTTAGTTTTTCCATAGCTGATGCTAAAACTTCAACACGCACACCAATATCAACCGGATTGCTAACAGTTTTTAAGCCACGATTATGAGCTTCAGTCTGCAACCATTCAGCTCCACCTCTTCCAGGAGCAATAATCACATATTTAGAAAAGTACTTTTCTCCAGTTGATGTTTCTACACCATGAATAACATCATTTTCTATAATTAAACCTTTTACGTCAGTTTTTGACTTAAAAGTAATTTTATTCTCTAAAGCATTAAACATGCGTTTCAAAACTTCAAGGCATTTATCAGTACCCATATGGCGAACTTTTTGCTTTACAAGCCTTAAACCTGCAAGAGCCGCTTCTTTTTCTATCTTGCTCACTTCATCATTTTCTGTACCATAAACAGTTTCACTTGCACCAAATTTAAGATAAATCAAATCACAATAGTTTACAAGATCAGCCAATTCAGCATTTGAAACATACTGATTTAACCAGCCACCAACTTCTGTCGACAGCGTAAGTTTACCATCACTAAACGCACCTGCTCCACCCCACCCTGAAAGAATAGCACATGGTTCACAATGTACACAATCAACCCCTCTTTTTGAAGGACATTTTCGATTATCAATTTCGTAGCCTCTATCCAAAACAAGAACCGTAAGATTTGTTTTTTCTGTTAACTCTAAAGCTGAAAATATACCTGCGGGTCCTGCACCAACAATTATTACATCATATTTCAAAGAGTAACGCTCCGTAGAGTTCAAAAACAAATGCAAGCAGTCGCATATATCTGTTAACAAAAAACAATTAATAAATCACGAACAAAATAACACAAAAACTAAAAGTTATAACACTTAGTGTGAAATACCACTCGACATAAAAATTGCCAATAACCAAACTATGCCCTTAACAACACCCGAAAACAACAACACACTAAAACTGAAAGCCAAAAAACGTTACTATTACCTATTAACAACTAAAACGTTAACAGTATCCTAATTAAGATTCGATTGTAGCTTACTGTAATAGAATTCATGTCAAAATGTCTTATCCCGAAATAATTTCCCCCCCAATTAAGTTAACTTACGACTCAATACTTCACCAACCAAACTGCCTAGACGCTATACCCATCCACACCTCAGGCCACAACCGACTAACAAACGCCATATTAGGCGACACAACAACATCCAAATCAAAAACACCATGAGGCCTATCATTATACCAACAAACAAAATCAGCCAAACAACCAAATCGCGGCCTATGCTCATCATACAAACCATGAAAACACTCCAACTTACCATTAGTCTGCCGAGTGATTAACCCTACACAAAATATGCACAATACCCTTCTGACACAAAAACAACTCATACACATGCATAGAAAAATCCACCTTATTCTTGTGATTAGAACAAAACTGAGACCCATGATCCGTTAAAACAGCACGTATAGAGTACCATTGGATACTGCATTTCCAACAGGCTTTCTTTAAAACTATAAGTGCGTTTTTTGTTGTTTCATGGTCAAATTCGCCAGCAGCAAGAACTTTTCTTGAAGAATCATCCAAAATTGTGCAGAGGTATTGTCCATTTGCACAATGGTGCCAATCTGTGTGTACCAAAGACAATGAATGTTTACGTTCATAACGTATCCAGGGTTTTCTGCGATTCTGTTTGCTTGGTTGGTGGTGAGAATAGTTCAATTTGATTAAGACCTTGTGGATTATTCTGTGTGAGATTTTTATTTTTTGGCGGGCGTAAATAATTTTTTCAAGATATTTGGCGTGTAGGTGGTCTTTTTGGTATGCTTGTTTTATGATTTTGGTTGTTTGTGGTGTTATTTGTTTTTTGGGTCGGCCAAGGTTTTTTCCTATTTGTGGGGTGGTGTTGGTGGTTTTGTATTGTTTGTAGAGTTGTTTGAATCTTCTTGGGGTTATTTTTAGGTGGTTGGCTGCTGTTTTTATGGTTATTTTGTTTTCTGCGTGTTGTTGTAGGCACCATTTGAGTTGTTTTTTGTTTTTGATTTTGACCATATTTGTTAATTGTGTGTGGTGGTGTTTTTTTGGAGTTGTTTTGGTGTTGTTGTATTGGTATTGTGTTGAAGTAGAGTCGTAAGTTAACTTAATTGGGGGGGAAATTATTTCGGGATAAGACAAATTCATGTCAAAACCACAAATGATCCACCAAATCCTCAAACCTTACAGAAGAAAAACCACACATAACATTACAGTTGTAAACGTGGTTTGTTTCAGTGATACCACATCACAACAATCCAACGATCTTCCCGCCAACACAACTAATACCCAAACTGCACAAAAACAAGTTCTAAAATACACTAACATACAAAATTCAACAACAAACAACCATATACACAAAACAAAACAAACAACCAACACAAATATCAAATACTACACTACATAAAGAAGAAACCAACAAACAACAAACAAAACCAACACCAAAAAAAAACCCCAACCAACACACACCACAAAACCACAACTACAAAATAACAACACCACACACAAACCCAAACACACAACTAGGCTTTTCGCTATTTCATGTGGGTGAACATATTAGTCTTTCTCTAAACTTGTTTATGTTCTCCAGTATGTTCCATACAACTATTATGCCGTAACGAAATTTGCTGATTCTACCCACATATTTTAGCGAAGAACCCAAAACTAGACCGCAAACACACTACACCAAACCAAACAACCACCCACACAACCACAAATAACACTAAAACCACCACCTACACAAACACCTACACCACACACAATACAAGCACAAAACACTTACAAACAAAAACTACAAAAAACAACAAAACCATGTAACTAACAAACCAACAAACACCAAACAACAAAACAATCACAAACTCCCAGTCAAACAACACAACAACCATAAAACAAACCATCCACATCTTTTCACAATAACACTAAACAACACAATAATCCTTCACGACAAAAAAACACAAGCTACAAACGGCACCAAATTCCGCGCAAACAACAACCACAAAAACAACCACAACCCCACCACCCTAAAAGAAAAAATCGCAAACATCAACAAACAAATAACACACACCTAACTCGGCTAAACCGAAACCAAAACAAACAAAAATTCTACACACTTTACACAAAACTTTACCCATAAGATACTAAATTAGCTAGAAAAAACGACAAACAACAAGAAGAAAAAAGGTTCTGTAAAGTTTTCGGTAAAACATTATCATGTAAACTTTCGGTTAAAAGTTTGTAAATGTTATGCCTGTCCATGACTTCATAGAAAAACACTTGTACAAATACGAATTCTTATGCTCACGAATCCTTTGGACGTATTGAGCTTTAAAACAATACTGAAAAGATAAAAGGTATGAAACGCATCCGTGACATATTTAGGTGACAAAAGCACGCATCAAACGTGTTTGTATTTCTTCTTTCTCCAGTCCAGTAGCAGTCCGCTTGCAAAATATGTAAAAAACATTATTTCTTGACTTATCACCACCGCTCAATGGGTTTACTACATCTGTAAATTTTTTAGGATTGTTTCTATCGTTTAATACAATGTCAATATCGGAAAAATTCACATTATTAAAGCCGCTGTAAAATTGGTCAGCATCTAAAACTATAAAATCACACGGTTCATTTTTCTCTCTGGCATACTCTTGAAAGCATTTCATAACTTTTAAAATTGACTGTTTCGTGGTTAGTAGTTTTTCCAGAGATTTTTTGCGTGTATTAATGTTATCAACATTTTTACTGCTTTTACCCTTATTGTTTGTTTTTTTAACATTTTGCTCATTTAACTTTTTCTCTGTTTCTTTAATCTCATCTTCTATTCTTTTTATTATTGTATCCTCAATAACCCAATTGTAAGACGCATTTTGCACATATGTTTTAGTATTCAATAAAGCATCTTCTAAATTCGTCAAAACAGTACCACCAGAAATTTTGTCAAGAAAGAATGCTTTATATTCTGACTCGTTTTTCCATAGGGTACGCCTGCGATCTTTCCTCGAAAAATATTCATTGCTGAGCAAAATTTCACCTAAACAATGAGTTTTCATTAGACTAATAATATCATCATCACATAATAAAGAAATTTTAGTTTTTCTTTTTAATTCTTGTCCTTCTTCGCTAAGAGATTCAAACGAAAACAGTTTTTTACGTTTAGTACTGAAGTTTTTATCTAAGTACGACATTACATTTTGAAGTATATACATGTCGTATAAAATGCTTGGATGGTTTTGTATCCATTTACGACCAGAGTCGTGAGCGTAAACAAAATTTTCTATTACACTGATAGCACCCTTACGATAGGCCAGTTTATAATCTCCTGTAATTGTAACATACGCAAGTAGACGTGTGTAATCAATATTTACAGTATCAAAACCAGTAAAAAACGCATCTCTAATCACATAATCTAATCGGTCAACATCAATAATTTTTGAATTTAATAAAGCTATATAACAATTTAACAAACAATTCTTCTGGTAGTCTTTTTCACCTTTTTTTGTTGAAAACGTGTATCCAGTTACACAACGAGCAAACATTTCTTTTTTTAACGGTTCGTTAAAATAACTTGTTGAAAATTTACTCAGCCCAACTATGGCACTCATAATTTCATGTGGTGCTGCAGGATTCACGTTCAATGGAACATCATTTTTAAAGGCAGGACTTTTAACTAACCTGATAAGTTCATCATGTAAAATCTTCCGAGAGTCTTTGGCTCTTTCATCCAAATAAAATTTTTCTCCCGTGTGAGAAAATGGGGCATGACCTACATCGTGCAACAAGCAAGAAAGACGAAAAACCTCGTTGATTGTATCCCAGTCAACTCCTTTAACACTACAATTATTTTTAATCTCATTTGTTAGTACATCGCCTACAATATCGCCCAAATAGTACACACCAATAGAATGTGCAAATCTATTATGTTCAGATGATGGGTATAAAGGCGAATAACTTGTCTGAACAATTCGCCTTAATCTCTGAAAAACAGGCGTATCTACAATGTCTCTAACGATATTGCTGGAAATTTCTATATAACCGTATATTGGATCTTTAAACAACTTTTTGTCTTCAGACAACTTACAGTTATTCATGCTAAAACCTTAATTTAGCAAGTGCCCTTTTGTCTATAAAAGCAAGAAAAACATTCAAAGCTAAATACCCACGGAACTGCTGTATTAAATCATTTATTTGAACGTTGTCCTTTAAAGATATTCCCTCGAGTTCATCCTCTGTTTTTTCCTCAAAAATATTCGAGTAATTTCGGAACATTCTGCCTGTGTTTTCTCGCGATAAAAGCAAAACAACTTTTTCGCCGTGACTATGAAGAATTTTAACTATTACTGCGGCATACTCATCTAATTCTTTGTAGGACACAAACCGCTTATCTTCGTTTTTTGCCAATATTTCTATCAGTGCATTAGCGGCCAAATCTTCAATCCTAATAGTATAACACATAAATTTTACCAACCGTTTAGTTTGTCTGTAGCTACTTAAAGTTTTCCAGATTAAGGAAATAATTTTTTTATAGCCGTAAGATGACTATGTTTGTGCATGAATATTTTGATAACCTGTAATTCCGAAATATTTACTACCACAAAAAACAAAATACACAACTTCAAAAATTTTTTCAAAACACACACAAACCACAAAAATCCGCAAACATAAACAAGCATATCGAGCTAACATGTTAACGGTAAGAAATATTTATTACCACTAAGACGAGAGCACAAACCATCAAAACTATAGATCGTTTGACCACAAAAAGCAAATAACAACACTATTTTAATGCAACTCATGTCCTGTTCAACATCACCAATTGTGGTAAGAAATAATGCGGAAATTACGGATAATCAAGTTTTAGTGTATGCAGACTTACGGTGCCATATAACATAAACTGTCAATAATATCACCATAAGCAAAAACAAAAAGAAACCTATACATTCCAACTCTAACTCTAAAATAATTGGACAACCCTTTTAATTTGTTCATATCAAGTTTTTTAAAAAAACCTTCCTGCTCTAAAAGACCTATAACCATACTTACTTTGATTTAAATGTGTCAGGGTAGCTGTTCAAATTATTTTTGAACTTTCTTATCGACAAAAATTCGTGTTACAGACAAAATTATGCCTCTTTAAAAGAATTTTTCCAAGGTACAAGCTCAAGCGCGCCATTTTTCTTTGCTTCTTCATATTCCTTAGCAGCTTTAACCTCGTCAGGCAAAGGATCAACAGACCCAATCAACCGTTCCTCTATCAAATCATTCATCCCCTCAACTCTCTTAGCTAAATCAACTAGTAGAGTTTTTATTTCTTTAAGCTCAACTTCTGTTGTCATGATCTTTCAACTTATAATATGAACTGTACCATATTTAACAATTATTGACAAAGACAAAACAACCACATACAAACTAAAAAATGATTCATACAGCATTGCCTTTTCGTTATCGGTAGCTGTAGTGTTTGATTTAACCTTCAACATTACCATCAGTTGTCGTGACAAAGCTTCTTCAATCGTCATAAAAAACCATAATCGAAAAACACAAAATAACACCCAAAACACACGAAAGACAAAACTAAAACACCACATTTTCTTTCTGCCAATCCTGCTCTGCTATTTGTTACCTATTGTTATAATAAAATTAATAGCCCACGCAATACACAGCAATTAATATGGTGCTTAATAGTGACAGTTGAGGCTGTTTTTACAGTTGAAGAGAAAATAAAACTACAGAAACTAACTGAGGAAGTTCCAAAGCTACGTTTGCGTGTAGAAGAATTAGAAGAGACCTTGGAGATTTTAAGCAATAAAGAGCTTATGCAAAGCATAGAGGTCAGTGAGAAAGATATGGCCGAAAACCGTTTGTTTAGTCGTAGTGAAGCATTAAAAGAATTGGGCCTAATGAAGAAGACCTTTGAATTTTTGGTCATGGTTCAAACTAGTTTATTTCCAAACTCCAACACATCAATAATCAAACCAAACAAAACCACATACAACGCCAAAAACTAAAACAACAAACAAATCTACAAGCCAAACACACTAACCATACACAAAACAACAAACACTTACACACAATACACAAGCACTACACTTATCAATACACAAAACACCCCTTGGTACAATCTCATGGTAAACAAAAATATCATCAAAAAACACAGCCACAACATCCAATTTTAACCCTTCCAACAAAGTCCAGAACTCACACAAAAACTCACGTTTATCGACACAAAAACATAAACCACAATATCCCCACTATCATGAACTATTGCATACCACAACCAACAAAGTGCTTTTCTACAATAAACTCTGCCCCACATCGCACACATTTCAAAACGAATTCCAATGATTTTGGCGAAGTTTACATATTTATGGTTTATATTTATTTGATGTTTTTTATTTTTTTAAAACAAATATAATAACTTTTTGACTAATACCTAAAAACCTGTGAAACATCACGCATACCACCACCATTTACAGACATTTTTACTACTAATTGCCTAGTTTGTGGTAATACACCTTGTTTATGTATTTTGTTTGGAAAAAATTTTGTGCTTGTTGCATTTGCAACGTGGAGTACTGTAGTTGTTTACCCATCTTTACCACACTTTCGCCATTGCAATGTATCATTTTATTGTTACTTTTACTGTGTTCACTGCCCTTGTGAATATAGCGTGGCGTCTTTGCTTATGAATTATTTTGACGCATAATCCATATTTACCCACATTACCTCTACCATTAATAACTAAGAGATTTTCGCAGATTGTCTACAAACTACACACTAAACAACATTACCATTTTTAATAAGAATAGTAACGGGAATCACGGATAAACAACAATTTGATAGCTTTTGCTAAGAAAACGCACATCACACCATTATGCACAGCAATTATTTTTTGCTCAGATACCATTTTAGGTATTCTTTACGGCGGTTCTCTCTTATTTCATCCTCAGATTCATCGTTTGGTCGATTTTGTTCTCTCAAATCATCAAGTTCTTGACCAGTAACAGACAAACCACAACTTTTACAAATATACAGTTTAGATACAACTATATACTTCATTTCTCCACCACATTCAGGGCAATACGTCATGTTTCTTCACTAAAAACCTCTACTAAACAATTAACCAATATTTAGTATTCGCTACAATAAAAAATAAACATTGTACAACGAGTGTTATAGGGAGCTAAAGTGAAAAACAAATAACAACATTAACAATACGATAGTTTTTTTGTATGGGTTTAGCTCTTAGTGAAAAAGTTTTCATTACTCATTTTAACACTACAACGAACATTACTTTCAATTACATCCACTACAACATTACCTTGTTCACGAAAAACACGTCAAAAATGGTTTTTCCTTAATCTATAGTTCTCACAAGTTTTTGTTTTGTTTGTATAAGTGTTGTATTCAAACACTGTTGTTGTAGTGTTAAGTCGAAATTAAAATTTTATGTTATTTTCGCTCAACAAACATGGCAGCACATACGTGTTTATGTGTGTATGTTCACGTGAGCTAACAACATACAAAAAAGTAAATATGTTTGCCGCACTATATAGTAAAGGAATCAAACTTGGAAAACAGCATTAACCCGATTTACAGGAAACTTTTAGAAAAAATTAAAGACTCCATAGTTTTGGGTACAGTTCAAGGTGTAATTCATTGGGATATGGAAACGATGATGCCGCCAAATGCGGTGGAACAAAGAAGCTTGCAATTAGAGTTGCTTAGTCGAATTGGACACCAAATGAGTACAAGTCGCGAAATTGGTGATCTTTTACAGCAAATTCAATCAAACATAATGTATTCTAGGTTAAACGCTGTTGAAAAACGTAATATTTATTTGATTAACAAAAGTTATATAGAGCAAAATAGTTTATCAGAGAAACTTGTTGCAGAGATGGCTAAACAAGAAACAATCACTGTGACTACTTGGAAAAGAGCAAAGGTAAAAAAAGATTTTAACTTGGTTAAATCGGAACTGAAAAAATTGTTAGAGTTAAATTTGCAAGCTGCAGAGATTCTTATGGATGTTAAGCAGACAAAAACACCATATGAAGCTTTGATTGACCAGTTTGAACCAAAAATGACTACGCAAAAAATCACTGAACTTTTTGACAAGTTACAAATTGGTTTGCAGCCATTTTTAGAGCGGGTTCAAGATTCCAGTAAACAGTTATGCGCTAAATCTTTGCATCAGCCAATTTCAGTTGAGACGCAACGATTGATTTCGCAGTTTTTAACTCAGACGCTTGGTTATGATACTGTTTCATCTGTTGCAAAGGGCAGGATTGATGAAACAGAACACCCGTTTACATCTGGAAGTTATCAGGATGTACGTATAACAACACATTATTATGTTGATGATTTTATAAACTCTGTTTTTTCGGTTCTCCATGAAACTGGGCATGCTCTTTATGAGTTAAATGTTAATCCAGAATGGAGGTATCAACCTGTTGGAGGTACATGTTCTTATGGCATTCATGAGTCTCAGTCACGTTTTTACGAAAATGTTATTGGACGTTCTAAAGAGTTTTTGACTTGGCTTCTGCCTAATCTGCAAAAAATTGCGCCAGTTTTATCAAGTGTATGTTTAGATGATTTTGTTTGTGATGTTAATCAGGTTAAACGTTCCAAGATTCGTATACAGTCAGATGAGGTTACTTATAATTTGCATATTATCATTCGTTACGAGTTGGAACGTGACTTGTTTGAAGGTAAGGTTTGTGTGGATGAATTACCACAGGTGTGGAATGAAAAATATGCTAAATATTTGGGTGTAGAGGTTGAGGATAACTCGGAAGGTGTGTTGCAGGATACACATTGGTATAGTGGATTGTATGGGTATTTTCCTAGTTATGCGTTGGGTAACATTTATAGTGGGCAAATAGTTGATGCTTTAACCACGTCTTTACCTAGTTGGTGTAATCAACTTTCTCAGGGTAATTTAAGTGAAATTAACAATTGGTTAAAAGTTAATGTGCATCAATCAAGTAGTTTTTATGATCCGGAAGATTTGGTTGAGAAAGTGACAGGTAAAAAGTTGGATCCAACATTCTTTTTACAATATCTAGATAGAAAATATAGAAAACTTGATTTCTAACAAGGTAAAGATTGTGTGGTATCTTTTTTATTAAACTGGGCATGTACATAAGTTATTACGAATAGTAGTATACCAACGATGCCAAGACAGAATCCTGTCCAGCCTATAGTTGCATTGTAAACGTTTGCGCCATATAAGAATAAACCTAAACCAATGATGACAAGAATAGCACTTGTCCAATTTAGCCATGACATTATAGTAACCTCTTTTACGTATAAGGTTAAGGCAATAAGACATGTGATATAAAGATTTACGGGTAAATGTTACAGCTTTAACCATAACTCTACAAAATTAGCTGTCAAATAAACAGTTAAATAGAATTCAGATAAACAATAAAAACAAGTTAATCCGACAGTCTTAAATATTTGGTTAAACACAAGTGACGAATAAGGTGTAGTAATGTCGGGAATAGATGTTAAAAAACCTTCAAATAGGGAAGAGTTTGTTAAAATAGTTCTTCAAGCAACCCAAAAAGAACTAGAAAGTAAGAATAAACCGACAAAACCGACAATTATTGGAACAGCCAAAGAAATGGACATCCATAGAGATACACTTTATTCTTGGCTAAAAGAGTTTAATGTTAATTTCAAGGAGATTATAAATTGTATGCCAACCCAAAATAAATATGAAGAATCTTCAAACCCAACTTACTTAATTGGTGAATCACTATTAGGAGAAGGAAATGAAATTGCGCATGTTGACTTAATGATTGGTGACAAAAACGGACCAGTCGGCCAAGCTTTTGCAACAGGTATGGCGAATTTGTCAGCAGGACATACGCCATTGCTAGCAGTTATCCGACCTAACCTGCCACCTAAACCACACACCCTAATTGTTCCAAAAGTTACTATTAAAAACATGGCAGACACTGGTAAAATTTTTGGTCCTGCACAAGCCGCAGTAGCCAAAGCAGTTGCAGATGCAGCAGAAGAAGGTATCATACCAGTAACAAAACTTGATGAGTGGGTAATTATTGCAAGTGTCTTTATTCATCCCCAAGCAGTTGATTACCGTAAGATTTACCAATATAATTATGGTGCGACAAAAATGGCACTGCAACGTGCACTTATAAAATATCCGTCATTAGACAAAATCATTTATGACAAAGACCGTGCGAAACATCCAATTATGGGCTTTAAAGTTCCACGTCTATGGAGACCACCATACTTACAAATTGCTCTTGACGCACCCTCACTTGAAGCCGCAAAAAAAGTTATTGAACAACTACCTGGAAGTGATAGAATCATACTTGAAGTGGGCACACCACTCGTTAAACGATATGGTACAAGAGTTATCAATGAAATTCGTGAAATTGCCAAAGACAAATTTATAATAGCAGATCTTAAAACGTTGGATGTAGGTAAAGTTGAAGTAGATATAGCATATGAAGATACAGCAGATGCTGTTGTTGCATCGGGTCTTGCACCAGCAGAAACGCTTGATGCAACTGTACAGGAAGCCAAACGTTTAGGAATTTATGCAGTTATTGACATGTTAAATGTAGAAGACGTGCTTGCAAAGTTAAAGTTAATTAAAGATTTTCCAGACATTATTATCTTACACAGAGGTATTGATCAAGAAACAGGCAGAAGTAGTGGACTTGAACGTATAAAACTTATACGTGAAACATTTCCTAACAAAAAATGTTTAATTGCAGTTGCAGGTGGTATAGTTCCGGAAACAGCTAAAGAAGCGTTAGATAAAGGTGCAGATATTCTGATTGTTGGCAGATATGTTACACAATCAAAAGATATCGAAAGGTCAGTAAGAGAATTTCTTGAATTGACACCAAGCATGCGTGAAGACGTAGATCTATACAGAGTGCACACGGAATAAAAACAAACATTAAGCCTTTTATGGCTCCTTTTTTTGTTAGTATCTTACAAATAAAATTTTTTGTAAGTGTGCCGAAGTTTTGTTCGTTTTTGTTTTTGCCAAAGATTAGTAGACCTTAGGCGTTATTCTTTTTGAATTTTTAATTAGATGGTTGCTTACATTTTTTGAAATTTTAAATTGCTAATGTTCCCACTATTCGAAAATTTATAA
>JGI24702J35022_10000303_pt1 | contig 29082 bp, 29 predicted proteins | sample TergutTh196P4_FD_35022 | JGI IMG/M metagenome (IMG submission 35022)
TTGCTTGCTTGCTTGCTTGCTTGCTTGCTTGCTTAAAGACTGTGTTGTGCTAAACATGGATTTGTCAAGTTCTGGCCGCAGTGCGATGCCACGGATTATATTCTTGCTTGTGGCAACAGTCAAATGGAATGCTTATGCAAATGAAAAGCCTTTCCTGCTTGGATTATCGTGTGAGAATATTGCGATCTGTACCCCATCCCGAGGACAGACTCGGTATCTATTTTTTTGATCAAGGCTGGCAGAAATCACGGGATCGAGTGCTAGTCAGGATACGGAGATAACCACCGCGGAAAGCTGGATGACGCAATCATGCTTTTTGATTCGTTATGATGCCAAGGTTGTTAAGACGGAGGATCGGCGTGGCGGACGGGTGGTCAGATGCCCAACTGCTCGGCTAGTCGGAGGGCGTAGAGGTCGGTCATGCCGGCAATGTAATCCACCACTCGGCGCGTTGGTTCATCGTTATAGCCGGGGTACTCCGGTGGTAATAACTCTCGGTGGGCTAACAGGCGATGGTACAGGCCACGCACCACCATGCGTGCCCGCCGGGAACTTTCCGTATCGGCCAGCACCTTATAAACCCGAGCGAACATGAAGTGCCGCAAGGCATCGGTGGCTTCGCCCACCACTGGGCTCATCCCGATGACGGGTAGCCTATCTGTTTTTGCCTGGCCTGATACAGGCCAAGAATAGGCAATAATGTCACTTACCATGGCGTTGATCCGGGCGGACGGTGAACATCCTAGGACGGCAGTGATTTCTTCCGGCAGATCGCTTTCAGTTAGCATGCCGGCACGGATGGCATCGCCAATGTCGTGATTGATATAGGCTATGGCATCGGTGATTTTGACCACTTCGGCCTCATAGGTGGCGGCTTCGCTTAACCCTGGTCCGAATATGCTAGCCTCGCTCTTGGAGTGATTCAAGATGCCGTCGCGCACTTCCCATGACAGGTTGAGGCCGCATCCGTTCTTCTCAAGGATGTCCACTACGCGCAGGCTCTGCTCGTTATGGCGGAAGCCTCCTTGGCAAAGCTCCTCCAGTGCCTCCTCGCCGGTATGACCGAAGGGGGTGTGTCCTAGGTCGTGCCCTAGACTTATCGCCTCCACCAAATCTTCATTTAGGTTGAGGGCGCGGGCGATGGTGCGGGCTAGCTGCGCCACCTCCAAGGTATGAGTGAGGCGGGTTACGAAATGATCGCCGAGAGGGGCGATAAAGACTTGAGTTTTGTGCTTAAGCCGCCGGAAGGCGTTGGTATGGATGATACGGTCGCGATCACGTTGAAAAATGGAGCGTATGGGGTCGGGGGCTTCAGGACTTGCTCGCCCACGCGAGTGTGCGCACCGCTGTGCGTAAGGTGATAGTCCCTCTTCGCGTGCCTCGGTGCGTTCGCGGATGCCGAGGGATATCAGCCCAGTGGTCTGCGCGCTGTTTTCCATGGTTTGCGTTGTAGGAGAAACAGCGGCACCATTCTTGGCATCAAACCAAGAATGGTGCCGCTGTATTGTGCCATTACTTAGCCTGGAGTTTGGCTTCGGCGCGAGCGATGATGGCGCGCGTGGTGCCGATCATGTCGGGAGAGACCGATATTGAGGTGATGCCCCAGGCGACCAGCTTTTCGGTGAGTTCGGGATATACCGATGGAGCCTGGCCGCAGATGGAAGAGGTCACGCCCATGCCCTTGGATACCTTGATAGCGCGCTCAAGGGCTGCGAGAACGGCCTCGTTGCGTTCGTCGAAGGTCTTGGCGAGCTTGGATGAGTCGCGATCGATGCCCAGAATGAGCTGAGTGAGATCGTTTGAGCCGATGGATATGCCGTCGATCCCGACTTCCAGGAATTTTTCCATGAGGAAGATGTTGGAGGGGACCTCAACCATCATCCAGAGCTTGAAGTCTGCCGAGCGCTTGAGACCGCTGTCCTCTAAGATTTGCTTGGTGCTGATGAGTTCGCTAACGGTGCGCACGAAGGGGATCATCACCCAGAGGTTGTTGAACTCCTGCCGAACGCGCTTGATGGCCTCAATTTCCAGCTTGAAAGACTCAATGTCGGTGATATAGCGCGAGGCACCGCGGTAACCCAGCATGGGGTTTTCTTCCATGTCTTCAAACTCGGCTCCACCTTCGAGCTCCCTATACTCGTTGGTCTTGAAATCGGTGGTACGGTAGACCACGGGGCGGGGATGGAAAGCCTTGGCAAATGTTCCTAAGTCCTGGGCGAGCTTATCAATATATTCCTCAGCACGGCCGGTCTTGATCATATATAAGGGATGTTTCCCGATCTGGCCGATGATGAACTCAGCCCGCAGTAGTCCCACGCCGTCAACATTGCGGGCGGCTACGCGGTCGGCTAGCTCAGGTTGGGCTAGATTGACATAAACACGAGTGCGGGTCTTGAGGTGCTCGCGCATCAGGGAGGTGGCCGTTGAGCCTTGAGAATTGCGGGTGAGCTTGCCGTCGAAGACCTTGCCGTAAGTACCGTCTACGGTGACCACCTGGCTATTGTGCAGGATGGAAGTCGCTTCGCCGGTCCCTACCACGCAGGGGACCCCCAACTCTCGGGAGACGATGGCGGCGTGCGAGGTGCGCCCGCCGCGGTCGGTGACGATAGCTGCCGCCCGCTTCATGGCGGGGACAAAGTCCGGGGTGGTCATCTCGGCTACCAAAACATCGCCGTCTTTCACCAGATCTATCTGCGACGGATCAAGCAGTATCTTCGCCGGGCCAGTAGCCAGGCCCGGAGAGGCTGCGTCTCCGTGGAGTAGGGGCTCCGCCTCAATCTCGGACTCTTCCTCGGATACTTCCTTGATGGTTGTGACGGGGCGGGTCTGAACGATATACAGGCCGTTCTCATCTTTAGCCCACTCAATGTCTTGGGGGGTCTGATAATGATCTTCAAGGCGACGGGCGATCTCGGCAAGGGCTAGAATATCGGCATCGCTGATTTTGGGCTTTTCCTGACTCGTGGTTGCTATCGCCTGCCAGGTGTTGCCTGTGCCTTCCGCCAGGGCGCGGGCAAGCTTCTTTTCCTGGAGGCTCACCTTGCGTGAGAGCACGGTCATGGCGGCTTTGTCGATGATATAAAGATCCGGCGTGACTTCGCCAGAAACAAGCCCTTCGCCCAGGCCGTAGATGGCTTCAATGACGATCTTGCTGGTGTCGGAGGTGATGGGTTCCACGGTGAACATGACACCTGAGCTCTCAGAGGCGACCATGCGTTGTACGGGCACGGCAATGCCGACCTTGAAGTGGTCGAAATGCTGCTGCTCGCGGTAGTAGATTGCCCGGGCTTCAAACAAAGAAGCCCAGCATTCTTGGACGGCTCGGGCGACCTGGTCGGCTCCCACTATGTTAAGGAAAGTGCTCTGCTGACCGGCAAAAGAGGCTTCGGGCAGATCCTCAGCGGTGGCTGAAGAACGCACGGCAACCAAGCCATCCCCCATCTTTTGGTAGGCTTCCCTGATGGCCTGTGCCGTGGCTTCTGGCATGGTGGCTTCCATAATAAGCTGCTTGATCTGGTTTGAGGCCTGCTGTAAGACTTTGCTGTCCTCGGGGTCTATGTTTTGAAGGATGGCACTGATGTTGGGTGCTAGGGCGGATTTTTCAACGAAGTCGTAATAGGCATTGGCGGTCACGATGAAACCGGGCGGGACGGGAATTTGGGAGCGAGTCATCTCTCCCAGGTTGGCCCCCTTGCCGCCCACCAGAGGGATGTCCTCTTTGCCCACGTCTGCAAACCACACGATAGCTTGCTGGTTTTGTTGCATGAAATAGCTCCTTCCGAGGTCGCGTGAATTTCCCTAGATTATAGCAGACGTGTCAACGGGGGGAGAAATTGCCACAAGTCATGCCTTGTTTGACACTCTTTAGCTTTGAGAGGTAGAATTAAACGATATATGGCTGTTATCAGCCTGGATCTGGATGGGAGCAAGATCATGGTAGAAATGTCTATTGATAGCCTGCGGGTGGGTCTTATGAACCCCAAGTCCACTCAGCATGGTACCCCCTACGTTGTACTATTGAAAGAGAAGGCCGCAGAGCGCTATTTGCCCATTTTTATTGGGCCAGCCGAGGCTAATGCCATCGCCCTTAAGTTGCGCGGTGAGCGTGTGCCGCGTCCGCTGACCCATGATTTGCTGCGCCTGGTCATTGATGCTTTGGGGGCATCTGTCGCGTTCATATTGGTGAGCGATCTTAAAAACGACACTTTTTACGCCAAGATCGTCCTGAATACAAGCGATGGTCAGCTAGAGATAGATTCGCGTCCCTCCGATGCTTTTGCCTTGGCGCTGGCGGCGGGTCAGGTGCCTATCTATGCTGACGAGGCAGTGCTTGAAAAAGCCGGCATTTCCTTATCTCGAGATGAGGGCGACGAGTTGGTCATGGAGGGCGAACAGCTGGATGCCGAGGGCAAGCTCAGCAAGTTGCCCGAGGGCAAACCGCGCAAAGTGAGCGAGGAGGAGCTCGGCAAGCTCTCGGCCTACCGGGAGTTTTTGGAAGGGCTTGACCTGGAAGACTTCGGTAAATACAAATCCTAAGGCGCTTTATGATGAAAATGATAAGCCTCGATTATTTCGGGGCTTATTTTTTGGCATAAGGCTCGAAAAGCCCTTGACTTGATTGCGCTCTTTTTGGTATTCTTCCCGACAGAGTTTGGCGGCGGGGGCGTTTATGCAGCAGTGGCAAATCGCTCTTCGGGTTGTGGGAATCGGCTGGTATATGGCTCTTGCCATCTTGGGCGGAATATTAGGAGGGTTGTGGCTGGATGGCAAGCTTGAGACGGAGCCGGTGTTTTTAATAGTGGGCATTCTTTCAGGGCTGGTTGTGGCCGGTTACGGTGCTTATCAGGCGTTTAGGCCTATTGTGAATAATCAGCTTAAAGGGGAATAGTCTGTGGCTAAGAAGAAGGGCTGTTTAGGTTGCTCGCTCCCGGTAGCCATTATTATTTTGGTTCTGGTCGTGGGAGTTGTCGTTGTCGGCATGCTCGCAGGGCCGATAGGCCAATCGTTTGGCATCACCGGGCTACCAAGCTTTCTTGGGGTGTCCCAGCCGCATCCGCAGCTTCCCGCTGAGACCGTCTTCCACATCTTTAGTTTTCCGATAACCAATACCATCGTCGCCACCTGGATCACTATGGCGGTTCTCATTATTCTATTCGCGGCAGCTTTCAGCCGCTCTCGGCTTATTCCCACCCGCATTCAGTCAGTCGTCGAGTCCCTGCTGGGCTTCGTCTATAACTTGGTGACCAGCATTGCCGGCGAGAAAGATGGGCGTCGCTTCTTCCCGCTGGTGGCGACCGTTTTCTTATTTGTCGGCTTTAACGCCTGGCTGTCTTTGGTGCCTGGTTATGGCAGTATTCTTATACATGGCCATGAGGGCGAGGCTGAGCTTATCCGGGGAGCCAACACCGATCTTAACACCACTCTGGCTCTAGCCTTGGTCGTATTCGGTGTGACGGAGTTTATGGGATTCAAGCGGATGCGCCTAGGCTACTTAAAGAAATTCTTCATCTTCGGCGGCATGATAAGCGCCGTGAAAAAACTCTTCAAGGGCAAGATTGGCCAGGCGGCTATGGAGTTTGTATCTGGGTTCATTAGTTTCTTCACGGGGATTATTGAACTTCTCGGAGAGTTTATCCGCATTGTCAGCCTTAGTTTCCGGTTGTTCGGCAACATGACGGCAGGCGAGATCCTGCTTCTCAGCATTGCTTATCTTTTGCCGTTCTTGGTGCCGATTGTCTTCTATGGACTTGAGGTGCTGGTGGGTTTCATTCAAGCCCTAGTCTTCGCCGGCCTTACCATTGTATATATTTCCCTGGCCGTTGCCTCGCATTCATCTGAAGAGCACGGGCATTAAGTTTGCAATACAACCGAATATAGATCGAATATCAAGAAAGGGGTTATCTAACCATGGATGCTGAAGCAGCGAAACTTTTGGGTGCAGGTCTGGCGGCCGCTTTGGGGATGCTGGGGCCCGGCTTGGGCTTGGGGCTCATCGGATTTGCCACAATGCAGGGCATTGCCCGCAACCCTGAGGCCAGTGGGCGCATGTTCACTAACATGATCCTGATGGCCGGCCTGACCGAAGCCATCGGTATCTATGTGCTCATTGTAGCCATCATCTTAGCCATGGTGGTGTAGCCCGGTTCTTCTCGGCTTAAGTAGTTCAACACCACGGAGGGTAGCTATGGGCGATGGTAATCCGTTAAGTGCGTTAGGCATTGATCTGAATTTTCTGATAATGCAGATCGTGAATTTCTGCGTCTTGTTGCTGGTGCTCTATTTGGTAGGCTATAAGCGTTTCCTCAAGACCATGGATCGGCGCGCTCAGCTTATCAAGGAGAGTCTGGAAGCGGGCGAGCGTGCCAAGCTGGAAGCTGCCTCAGCAGAACAAGAAGTGGCCCTGAAAATAGAGGAAGCCAGCGTTTCTGGGCAGAAGATTGTGGAACAGGCATCTAAGGCGGCTGAGGAAGTGCGTCGACGTGTTGAGTCCGATGCCCGCAAGGAGGCCGAGGCGATCATAGAAAAGGCTCGGGCAGAGACCAAGCGCGAAAAAGAAGAAGCCATGTCTGAGTTACGCAAGGAAGTGGCAGATCTTGCGGTGGCTGTGGCCGGCAAGGCCATTAGCCAGTCACTGGATGCCAGCACTCAGAAGGCTCTCATAGACAACGTCATGAAAGAAGCGGTGTCACTGGGGAAAGGGTAACCCCGGGGCTTTGAGAGGAAGAGCATGGTAAGCGGAACAGAAGCTACGGGTTGGGCTCAGGAGCTTTTTGGGGCGGCTTTGGCGGCGAAAGCGCCGGTGCAGTGCCTTGCGGAGCTGCGTCGGGTGAGCGATTTATTAAAGGACGGAACGCTCTCGGCGGCACTGACTGATGCCCAGCTTCCCGCAGCTGATAAGCTCAAGTTGCTTTCGGGGCGGGCTGGCGAGTTGGAACCCGAAGTAGCTAAACTGGTGGCTACGCTGTTCGACAAGGGGCGTCTGGCGGAGATAGATAATATCGCCCTCGAGTATCAGCGGTTGCTGGATGCCCATCATGGCGTGGAAGGTGCGGAGGTGGCCGAGGTCACCACGGCGATGGCTTTGGATGAAGAGGCTAAGCTTTCTTTGGGAAAGCGCCTCACCGAGATCATGGAGCGACCGGTGGTGATAAAGACTAGCGTAGACCCAGCGGTTATCGGAGGCATTATCGTGCGTATAGGCGACAAACTGATCGACGGTAGCATCCGCAGCCGGTTGCAGACACTAAGCAAGGAGCTGGCCATATGACAAATGACAACCGCGACATCATCTCGTCCTTGAAAAAACAGGTCGAAGGTTACGCCCTGGGCGTCAGCGTCGTCAATGTGGGCACCATCACCCGGGTGGGTGATGGCATCGCCCGCATCAGCGGCCTCTCGGGAGCTAAGTATAACGAGCTCCTGGAGTTTCCCGGGGATGTGATTGGCATTGCTCTCAACTTGGAAGAAGAAGCCGTGGGCGCTGTCGTCCTCGGCGAAGATTCCGGATTGAAAGAGGGCGATGAGGTTCGAGCCACCGGACGTGTGGCCGAGGTGCCAGTCGGTGCGGCTCTTATCGGGCGCGTGGTGGATCCCCTGGGCCGCCCCCTAGACGGCAAGGGCCCCATTAAGACCGAGCGCACTCGCCCCGTGGAGCGGGTGGCTCCCAATGTCGTTACCCGCAAATCGATTGATGCTCCAGTGCAGACGGGGATCAAGGCGGTTGATGCTATGATTCCGATTGGGCGCGGTCAGCGCGAACTTATTATCGGCGACCGCTCCACCGGCAAAACAGCTATTGCTTTGGATACCATTATTAATCAAAAAGGCGGCGACCTGATCTGTATATATGTGGCCATTGGCCAAAAAGCCTCTAAAGTTGCCCAGGTTGTAGCCCGGCTAGAGGAGGAAGGCGCTATGGCTCATACCATCGTGGTAGCGGCCAACGCCTCCGAGTCGGTAGCCCTTCAATACCTGGCCCCCTTTGCGGGCTGTGCCATGGGTGAGGAGTTTATGGAAACAGGGAAGGATGCCTTGATTGTCTATGACGACCTCTCCAAGCATGGCTGGGCCTATCGGCAGATGTCGCTCTTGTTGCGCCGACCGCCGGGACGCGAAGCCTATCCCGGCGATGTTTTCTATTTGCACAGTCGTCTTCTGGAGCGCGCCGCGAAACTTGCCCCTCAGTATGGCGGCGGCTCGCTTACGGCTTTGCCGGTTATTGAGACTCAGGCCGGCGATGTGTCGGCCTATATTCCCACCAACGTCATTTCCATTACCGATGGCCAAATATACCTGGAGTCGGATTTATTTAACGCCGGTATCCGCCCGGCCCTCAACATTGGTATCTCGGTCTCCCGCGTGGGTTCGGCGGCCCAGACTAAGGCGATGAAGAAGGTGGCGGGCAAGCTCAAATTGGCCATGGCTCAGTTCCGGGAGCTCGCGGCCTTTGCGCAGTTCGGCACTGCCGAGCTTGATAAAGCTACGCAGGCGCAGATTGACCGTGGTCAGCGCATTACCGAGGTTCTGAAACAGCCCCAATATCGTCCCATGACGGTGACTGAACAAGTTGCTATCCTCTATGCAGTGATTAATGGTTATCTGGATGATGTGGCGGTGGATCGCGTGCAGGCTTTTGAGACCGGTTTTCTGCAGTTTATGGCAACTCAGCATAGCGATATCGTGGCGGATATTGCCAATTCCAAGGCATTGTCGGACGAGACCGAAAGCAAACTTAAGGAAGCCATCGTCAGTTTTAAGCGCACCTTTGGGAGCTAATGATTGGCTAACATCAGACTTATCAGGCGCCGTATCCGGGGCATTCGTAGCATTGCCAAAATTACTCGGGCGATGGAGATGATTGCCGCCTCTAAAATGCGTAAAGCGCAGGAAAGAGGTTTGGCGGGGCGCCCTTACAGCGAGAAAATTACCCAAGTCATCGCCTCGCTGGCGGCCATGCCGCAGGAACAGGGAACCAACTCTCTGCTTACGGGGCGCGAGCAGCCCAAGCGCATTGCGGTGGTGCACATTACCCCCGACCGAGGCCTTTCTGGTGGCTTGGTCTCCAGCATGAACCGCAAGACGGCGAGTTTTATTTTGGGCGAGGGATTACCCGCATCGGTGGTGGCGGTGGGGCGCAAGGGCCTGGAGTTTATGAGGCGTACGTCGCAAGATGTGGTGGCCGAATTCACCAACCTGGGCGACAAGCCAAGCTTGCTTCAGACACTTCCTATTTCACGCATTGTCATTGATGACTTCACCTCGGGCAAGGTGGATGCTGTTTATCTGGCTTATGCTCGTTTTGTCTCCACCGCTGTTCAAACCCCGGTCATCCAGAGGTTACTGCCGGTTACCCCGGCTCCGGCAACGCCCGGGCTGGTTGCCGAATATCTTTTTGAACCGAGGGCTACTGAGGTGCTCTCGGCACTCCTGCCGCGTTTTGTGGAGATGCAGGTCTATCATGCCATTTTGGAGTCCATTGCGAGTGAGCAATCGGCGCGCATGATGGCCATGCGTAATGCTACCGATAACGCCGAGGATCTCATTTCTGATCTTACCTTGGTGTATAACAAGGCTCGCCAAGAGTCTATCACCACCGAGCTTTTGGATATCATCGGGGGCGCGGCAGCTCTGACGCAGTAAATTTTACAGTATCCAGCACCGCCGCGGGCGGGTTGGATTTGTTTTGTGCTAACTCAGGAGTCAGGAGGTAAAACGTGGCCACAGGCAAGGTTGTACAGGTTATCGGCTCCGTGGTGGACATTGCGTTCCCGCCGGAGGAGCTCCCGGCTCTCTTTAATGCTATTGAGATAAAGAGCGATCACGGTGATAAGTTAGTCATGGAGGTGCAGTCGCACATCGGCAAGGACTGGGTGCGATGCCTTTCCCTTATGCCCACCGATGGCCTAGCGCGCGGTGTGGATGCTGTGGATACCGGAGCGCCCATCAGCGTACCAGTGGGGAGACCTTCCCTGGGACGCATCTTCAACGTGTTGGGCGAGCCCCTGGACGACAAAGGGTCAATGCAGTCCGCCGAGAGATGGCCCATCCACCGTGAGCCGCCGGCTTTTGCGGAACAAGAAACCACTACCCAGATGCTGGAAACAGGCATCAAGGTTATTGATTTGATTACTCCCTTTGCCCGGGGCGGCAAGATCGGTGCTTATGGCGGTGCCGGCGTGGGCAAGACGGTCATCATCCAGGAGCTTATCAGAAATATCGCTACCGAGCACGGCGGTTTTTCGGTCTTCGCTGGTGTGGGCGAGCGCTCTCGCGAGGGCAATGATCTATGGCGTGAAATGACCGAATCTGGGGTGATCGAAAAGACGGCGTTAGTCTTTGGCCAGATGAATGAGCTGCCGGCAGTGCGTCTGCGCATTGCGCTCACCGGTCTTACTATGGCGGAATACTTCCGCGACGTGGAGCGTCAAGATGTACTCATGTTCATTGACAACATCTACCGCTACACCCTAGCCGGTATGGAGGTTTCGGCCTTACTTGGCCGCATGCCCTCAGCAGTGGGTTACCAGCCTACCCTGGCTACCGAGATGGGCCAGCTCCAGGAGCGCATCACTTCCACGCGGCAGGGCTCTATAACTTCGTTCCAGGCCATCTATGTGCCTGCCGATGACTATACCGACCCCGGCGTGGTGGCAACATTTGGTCATTTGGATGCCGTCATTTCGCTGGAGCGGTCGCTGGCTGAGCAAGCACTCTACCCGGCGGTGGATCCCCTGACCTCCAATTCGCGCATTCTTGATCCTCTGGTGGTGGGCGAAGAGCACTACCGCGTGGCGCGCGAGGTGCAGCGGGTGCTCCAGCGCTACAAGGACCTCCAGGACGTTATTGCCATTTTGGGTATTGAAGAGCTTTCGGAAGAAGACAAGCAAATGGTGGCGCGTGCTCGTAAGATACAACGCTATCTTACTCAGCCTTTCTTTGTCTCGGAGGTCTTCACCGGCCGCCCTGGTAAGTATGTACCCATTTCTGAGACGGTGCGAGGCTTCAAGGAGATCCTGGAAGGCAAACATGATCACCTGCCCGAAGGTTCTTTCTACATGATAGGGGCCATTGAAGAGGCCGCCGAGCAGGCGAAGAAATTATAGAATTTAAGGCGTTGAATCCTCTCTATAGCCTAGCGCAAAGCTGGGCTTAGAATGGGGAAATGAGATATGGCAAAGATCAAACTGGAAATCGTCACCGCTGAGCGCCTCGTATATTCTGAGGAGGTGGACGAGATCGTTGCCCCTGGTGTCGGCGGTGAATTGGGCATCATGCCGCAACACGCGCCGCTCATGACCATACTTATGCCCGGGATGATCACTGTGAAGAAGGGCAGCGATGAGCTGAACATGGCGGTGTCGGGCGGCTTTATTGAGGTTCGCCCCGAGAGGGTTATCGTCTTAGCAGATGCCGCCGAGCGTGCCGAAGAAATAGATATTGCCCGCGCTGAAGAGGCACGCCGACGTGCTGAGGAAGCTAAGGTTGGAGCAACTGCAGCTGGAGCTGAGGCACAGATGGCGGCCGAAGCTGCCTTGGCACGCGCCCTAGCTCGTCTTAAAGTTGCCCAGCGCCGGCGGCGCGAAAAGCCGATTTAGAGTAGCTTAGGAATTCTGGATCCCCCTTCTGAGGTTGTTGCGTCAGCATAACAGTGGTGTGTGCTTGTTGTGGGATTGATCGTGGGGTGATTAGTCAATAGAAACGGTGTGATTGCGCTTTCTCTTAATGAAAAGAATCCGGCGAACACCCTTTTCTTTCGCATAAATGCAGCCCTGAAACCCGCGGCAATCGTTCGTGTCCTATTGCGGGCGAGACGAGCGGGTGATCCCTGAACTCTGCCGGTGTTATGCATTGCGCCATTCACTTGAGTCCTGCGGCTGGCGCGGGTCATGTCAGCTGAGCGGTGAAATAATATATGGGAGGAAAACTTGGAGAAAAAATCGGTCAAGGGCACTCGGACGGAGCAGAATCTGCTCGCTGCTTTTGCGGGGGAGTCGCAGGCCCGCAACCGCTATACCTATTTTGCCAGCGTGGCGCGCAAGGAAGGCTATGAGCAGATTGCCAATATCTTCTTAGATACGGCGGCAAACGAAAAGGAGCACGCTGAGGTGTTTTTCTCATATCTGGAAGGCGGCGATGCGACTATCACGGCGGCTTATCCTGCGGGCATCGTTGGGAATACCAGAGCTAATCTGGAAGCTGCGGCAGACGGCGAGAAGGTCGAGTGGAGCAAGATCTACGTGAATTTTGAGCGTGCCGCCCGCGAAGAGGGATTTCCCAGCATTGCCACCTCTTTTAAAGAGATCGCGGAGGCAGAGGCCTTTCATGAGCTACGCTACCGTAAACTTGCGCGCAATATTGATGCGGGCGAGGTATTTAAAAAGAGCACCGTCGTGAAATGGCACTGCATCAATTGTGGCTATATCCACGAAGGACCCGAGGCTCCGGGGGTTTGTCCTGCCTGCGGACATGCCCAGTCGTACTACGAATTGCTGATGGAAAATTACTAGGGAATAGTGTAGTTGCTTAGCTTAAGCCAACATCGCTGGATTTGTGTCCTGCGATGACCTCTTTTCTGGTAGCCACGGTTGCTTTTCCAGCCGTCTGTTCTTTCGGCTTATATTCTTCCCGGGGAACAGATTTTGGGTGCTATTTATGATGTAATGCGGGGCATTGACAGCTCAGCCATCATCATGCATAATTACTTTGAAAGGAACTTCGTTTACATCATGGTAAAAATCAGACTGCGCCGTATGGGTGCGCCCAAGAAACCTTGTTACCGCGTAGTAGTGGCCGACTCCCATTCTCCCCGCGATGGGGCGTTTATCAGCATCATCGGTCATTACAATCCCCTAACAGAACCGGAAACAATCACTATTGAAGAACAGGCTACTCTCGACTGGCTAAAGAAGGGGGCCCAGCCCACCGAGACTGTAGCAAGGTTGCTAAAAAAAGCTGGAATTATGGACAAGCTTGAGGTCGCAAAGGAGAAGTCATGAAAGAGCTCGTCGAATACATCGCCAGATCCCTGGTCAACGATCCAGAATCCGTAGAGGTGACCGAGGAACAAGACGAGGAAGGCAGCATCGTCCTGAAGCTTAAGGTGGCCGAAGATGATAAGGGTCGCGTAATCGGAAAGCAGGGACGCATTGCCCAAGCTATCCGCACTCTTATTCGGGTTAAGGCCGCCAAGGCTCAAACTAAGGCCACGTTAGAAATCCTCTAGGCATTTCCTTGGCTCCTAAGCGCTCCCCCATAGCTCAATATGTTTTGAGTGGGGGAGTGTTTTGTTTTATCCAGCCATGAACGAAGACCAAAATCAATTTATCATTGTCGGCGAGGTGTTGGGGGCTCACGGACGCAATGGGGCTACCCGCGTGAGGATGCTGACCGAATTCCCTGAGCGTTTCGAGCGCGGGGCACAGCTTTGTATTGAAGGTCGCCCATACTTAGTAGTTACCTCTCAGCCGTCCCAAGAGATGGTAATCTTGAGACTTGCGGGAATAGACACCCCAGAGGCCGCCGAACAACTCCGCGGCAAATACCTTGAAATTCCGGCGAGCGAGCGCAAGATACTCCCCGCCGGACGATATTACCGCCACGACATCATCGGGCTCGAAGTCTTCACAAATACGGGCGCACTAATCGGCCGGGTCAGTGAGATTTTAAGTACCGGCAGTAATGATGTTTATGTGGTTGACAACGATGGCAAAGAAACGCTCATCCCCGCCGTGAAAGATGTGGTAAAAGAGATAAACCTTGCCGAGAAACGCCTCACCATCGAAGCCATCACGGGGCTATTAGACTAGCGGGATTTGATCTTCGCTTTGCGGTTCCGAGTGGTTATTCACATCCGGAGGTCGTAGCCAGACACCGCACCGGTATGCCTATCAATGTAAAATGCTATGGGCCCAAGCAGGCCGTCAAGCGTGGTGGTGTAGGTGACTTTCCATGTCGGTTGACTGCCATGCTCGCTCCACCATATCTCGGGCAGGTCACTTTTTGCAACCAGCGGGGAGTCATAATTTGTGATTGCTGCTATTGTCTCTTGCGAATAATGTGACTCGAGGTAGGCCTCGGCAATCTCCGTAGCCCTTTTTGCGGTTATCTCGTCTGGTTCGGTGGATTTTTCTAAAATGCTGACGATTTCACCCATCACTGCCAATGCCTGCTGATTGCCCCAATAGCCCATACGGTATACGTGACCATTGACAATGACTTCGCCATTGTCCGCCAGTACTACCTGCCTTGATTCACCATCGCCAAAGACTTGGGAGATCCACAAAACGCTGCCAGCATTGCTTATCGAGGCATGGCGGGAAAACGACCGGAAAGAGCGATGATATGGATACTCATCCAATAACCGCTGTATCTGCAAGAATTCCTCCGAATCCGGTTGCAGGATATAGGTTTCAGAGGTTCCTGTCAGAAGGTTGCCTTCCAGCCGGTGTGCGGTCACGTCTATGCGCATGGCGGCGTCACTTGTGATGGCATCGGCGAACGACAGTGGCCACAACATGATTAAACCGCTGACGACGATGGCCACACATAACAGCGAAAGAACAATTTTCTGTTTCATTTACCTACCAAGCGCTGTTCCCCAGATAGTTTTGTGTTGTCCAATGGTAACTCTGGGCAGACTAACCAGTCTGCCTGGCCTTTGCAGCCTTGTTGGCATCATCCAGGAACTGCTTTACCGTCTCTCGGGAGTATTGATGATCGGCCATCTTGGCTACGAATTGCGGTGGAATGGTGACGATATGTGCTCCGGCCAGGGCGGCCTGAAGAACGTCGCCCACGGAGCGGATGCTCCCCACGATAAGGCGGCTTTTGTATTGCCACCGCTCCACCCAATCCACTGCGTCGGCAACGACCTCCCCCGCATTTCCGCCTTCATCGGCAATCCGCCCGGCAAAGAGGCTGATGTAGCTTGCTCCGGCCTTGGCGGAAAGAATGACCTGGGAAAGGGAGAGGGCTACGGTGGCATTGATTCTGATGCCCTCCTCCTCCAGCCGGTGCATTACTCCGTAGCAAGGCACGCCGTCCATGTTTACCTGGGGGATCTTGACGACGATATTGTCTCCCCAGGAGGCAAGTTCTCGGCCTTGGAGGTACATTTCCTCGGGATCGTTGCTCACTACCTCGATGCTTAGGGGCAGGGGGGTGATGAGCGAGGCAAGTTGCTGGGTGCCCTCTCTTAGGTCAAGCAAGCCGTCCCGGTACATGATAGAGGGGTTAGTGGTCACCCCGTCTATCAGGCCCGAATTGAGCCATTTTTCTATCTCGCGTGTATCTGCTGAGTCAAGAAATATCTGCATATTTGCTCCTTCCTGGCCTTGGTTAATTCTCGGATAAAGGACTGCTGGTATTATACACCGAATCAAGGGTTAATTCGTGGCGCTTTGACTATGCCAACTCCATAATTGAGGAGCTGGACAACCAGAGACAAGGGATCCTCAAGCAGATATCTGATCTCAGTGTAAATGTTGTTCCCGCTGAACAGACGGAGATGATATCTGACTACCTGGGTTCTTGGGGGAGCGCCAGCTTTGATGGCAAGAGGCTGGTCGTTGACGGGCTTATCTCAACCGTCAAAGCGGGTAAGGGCGACATTGCCATAGAATGAAAATCTAGTCTAAGGGAGTTTTGCATTGTACAAGGTGGTTGGCCTTGATGGTGGTAAAAAACAATACCGTTGTAGGCAGCGTTCTGTATTTGAGGCGATTGGTGATCGCGCTCATGAGCGACATTGTTCTACTCAAAATACAATGGCCAGAAGCGCTCAATAGGTGTTGCCGCCATCCGTTCGTCAAGCTCAAGCCGGACATCTCGTTCGGTCACACCGCCTAGGGTATGAAGATAGGACCAGGCGTTTTCCCTGAGGGGGCGTGTGGCGTTCAAATTCTCTCGGGTGTAGTCCGCCACGTTCAGGTAGGCGGTGGCAGGGCTGTATTCCAGGCGCGGGTGGTTGTCAGTGTTTAGGGGCCCGCCGCTGGCATAAACTCTTAGGCCGCTTTCTCCCAGCAGTAAGCACGCCAGAATATCGTAGGCATCGTTCATCCCCATGGGTTGAAGCTCCTGATTGATCTCCGGACGCAACATCCGCCCTTGCAGGCGTTCCAGGTCTATGGATAACGGCTGCTGTGTGCCAACCAGAAGATAATAATGCCGGGTAAGCGAATACCATAGTGTAGCGTGGGGGAAGACTTCTTGGAACGTGCGAACCACCATCTTCACATCGTCCTCGGACATTAGATGGTAGGGCAGCCATATTGTCAGCAGCCCGTCACTGGAAAGACGCTCTTGGCAGGCCTGGTAAAACTCGACCGAGTAGAGGCTGCCGCTACCTGCGCTTTTAGGCGATGTGGCATCAACCGAAATAACATCGTAGACCAGGTCGGTAAGCAGCAGGTAGTTGCGGCCGTCGCCGGAGATAATGTTTGCCGTTGGGTCGTCCATGACGCCATGGTTAACCTCGGGAATGAGGCGCGCGGCCTCAACAACCTCTGGTACTAGCTCCACCACGTCAAGGCGCTCGGGATCGTACAGCGTCGCTGCCCAGGTAGACCCGCCCGCTCCAAAGCCGACGATGGCGACGCGGGGATTATCCACTCCACTGAGAAGTAAGGGTAGGTGCCCCAGGCTCTTCTGGGCATCCGTGTGGCGCAATGTGGTTCCGGCCACAGGGAAGCCGTCCAGGCTGAGGGTGCGGTCACCAAAAATCGTCTGATACACTTTTACGGTGGCTGCCGCACTTTCTTGGTAATATAGGATACCGTGCGGCAGGGTACGTTCCACCGTCGAGGAAAAGACAGCCCCACTATGAGAAATGAGCAAGGCTAGGACGATGACAAATGGCAGGGCTGAGGCCGCCGCCTTGATTTTATTGACATAATTATTGAAGTGCTCTCCTAAGATGAGAACCAAGCCTATTAAGGCACTGAGTGTGGCCACCAGCATGACACTGCCGTAGATGCCCAAGAGTGGCAACAAGACCAGTCCTGCGCTCAAAGATCCGATGACCCCGCCCAAGGTATTTGCTGCATATACTCTGCCTACCGTATTGCCTACTGTTTGTGCGCTTCTGGCGTAAAGACGTACGGCCAAAGGGATGGTCATGCCCAAGAGAAGGGTAGGCAGCAGCATGACGGCGGCAGAACGAGCAAGGCGTATCAGCGACCAGAGCATCTGATTATCGGTGGGATAGACATCGGCTCCTGCACCGATACTTGCCCCCAGATTGGCAAACAGAGGGAGGGAGAGTAGGGCCAAGAAACCGACCGCCAGCTCAATAGCCCCAAAAATAAACAGCAGATGTCGCCCGCGGTCCAGCCAGCGGGAGACGAGCAGGCTGCCCAGGGCGATGCCTAACAGAAAGGTGCTAAGCATGGTGGTAAAGGCCTGCGCGGTGTTATCCAAAATGTAGACCAAAGCGCGGGTCCACAGCACCTCCAGGGAGAGGGAGCAAAAACCAGAGATGCCGATTGCCCAGATGATGAGGTGTTGGTGCCTGGGAGAGTAAGACGTGCCGGCAGAAGAAAGCTCGCCATCAGTGAATGATGACTCGTCTGGGCCCTTGCCTTGATGCCGAGGCATTGTTCGCTGATCCAAGACAAAGACGCTCAGGGCGATAATGATACCCAGTCCACCAGCCAGATAGGCAGCCTCTCTTACCCCTAGAAAGTAAATTAGGAAGAACCCGGCGGCGGCCGTACCCACGGCAGCCCCCAGGGTATTAATGAAATAGAGCTGGCTTACGCGTCTGCCTAGTTCGCCGGAGCGCCGCACCAGAAAGCGGCTGATGACGGGCAGGGTGCCTCCCATCAGGAAAGTTGGGGCCAAAAGGATCATGAATGATAAGCCAAGCCTGATAAGGCTCAGCAGGAAATAATCGGTCGTAATATGGCGGTAAACAAAGATATAGACGTTGTCCAGGCCGGCAAAAAACACTGGCATGAGAAAAGCGAAAATGGCAATGCCCAACTCAAGTGCCCCGTAAAGCCTGAGCGGACGGCGCACCTTGCTGGCTAGATTGCCGAAGTAGTAGCTACCGAGTCCCATGCCTGCCATGAACGAGGCCAGGGTCGTGGCGGCGGCAAGCGCCGTCACGCCGAAGACCAGGCTTAGCATTTTAAGCCAAACCACTTCTAGGACCAGGGCGCAGGCACCGGAGAAGAAAAAGACCAGGAAGATCATGGGGAGCAGGCGTCGTCCGGTATCGTAAGAGGTGCAGGATGTTGGCTCATTGAGATTCACGAGGCGTATTATGCCTGCCTAGGCCAATAAAAGCAATCTTATGCACAGCTACGCGTACCCTGTCCAGTCGGGACAGTTCAGCCATAAGCGAGATATTCTCTTTGGCGAGATGCTGGAGACTGTTGCCCAACTGGCATTCCCCCGATTTAGGAGATCGCGGCACAGGGTCGCTGTGCTTCTAACGACCCCGAACCAATATTCTCATACTGCATGCCTATATGGATAAAGCCCTACAGTACGCGAACAGATAAGCGGGAAATCAAATCATTATCCTTTGAGCCTTGGGGCATTAAGCTGTATTTGCTTGTTATGGCTGAAAAACGTAAAATAGCACATCATTTTCCCAGGAGACTGCCTCGGTAACCTTTCTGACAGTCTAACCAAGGAGTGCTACATGGCTGTATTCATAACAGATACCACTCTGCGTGATGCACACCAGTCGCTGATTGCAACTCGTATGCGTACGCGCGACATGCTGGACATCTTGCACGATCTTGATGAGGTAGGGTTTTTCTCGTTGGAGATGTGGGGTGGAGCCACCTTTGATTCCTGCATTCGTTTTTTAAACGAAGATCCATGGGAGCGATTGCGCATCATTCGCAAGGAGGTTAAGAATACCCGCCTCCAAATGCTCCTGCGCGGCCAGAACCTGGTCGGCTATCGTCACTATGCCGACGATGTGGTGCGTGAGTTTGTTCGCCTCTCGGCTAAGAATGGCATGGACATCTTCCGCGTTTTTGATGCCCTGAATGACATTCGCAATATGCGTGTTTCCATTGAGGCGGTTAAGGACTGTGGGGGTCATGCCCAGGGCACCATTTGTTATACGACCAGTCCCGTGCATACCACCCAGCGGTTTGTAGACATGGCTATTGAACTGGAAAGGCTGGGTTGCGACTCGCTTTGCATCAAAGACATGGCAGGGCTCATTTCGCCTGAGGCCGCTGCCGACCTGGTGGGCTCTATTAAGAAAAAAGTTAAGATTCCGCTTGATCTGCACTCGCACTGTACCAGCGGCATGGCTCCCATGTCTTACTACGCCGCCGTAGGGGCGGGGGTGGATATACTGGACACCGCCTTTTCGCCTTTCGGCTGGGGTACCTCCCAGCCGCCTACGGAAAGCATGGCGGCTGCCCTGAAAGATACGCCCTACGACACCGGCTTGGATTTGGAAAAGCTCAATGCCTTGGGCGAGCGCTTTGCCGAGATCAGCCGGAAATACAGGATATTGTTTACGGAAGAAGTTACCCGTCCTAGCATTGCCGTTCTGTTGCACCAAATACCGGGGGGTATGATCTCAAACTTGGTGAGCCAACTCCGCGACCAAAAGGCGCTGGATCGGCTCCCAGAGGTACTGGCTGAGGTGCCAAGGGTGCGAGCAGAATTGGGTTATCCCCCCCTCGTGACCCCCACCAGCCAGGTTGTGGGTACCCAAGCGGTGTTAAACGTGCTGACCGGCGAGCGCTACAAACAGGTTACCAAGGAGACCAAGAACTATCTACTGGGTTACTACGGTGCGGTAACGGGGGAGATTGATCCCATGGTAAGACGCGCCATAATCGGCGACGAGGCCCCTATATCCGGACGCCCCGCCGATCTGTTGCCCCCCGAGCTCCTCAAGGCTCAGGAGGAAGCCCAAAAGCTGGGCATCGTTAGACAGGAAGAGGATGTTTTAAGCTATGCCCTTTACCCTGAGATAACGGTCAAATTCTTACGGGGCGAGCTGAAAGAGGAAAACCTGGCGCCATCCCTGCCGGCAGCGACAGCGGTGACAGCGCCTGCCGCATCAGGAGCCCCCGCCGAGTTTAATGTGGATGTAGACGGTGAGGTCTTTGCCGTCAAGGTGTTGCCTGTAACGTCCAAGACACCCAAGGGCACTCCCGCGGCCAAAACGACTAAGCCAGACCAGAACCAAAAAGGGGCGGTGCTTGCTCCCATGAATGGCATGATCCTCTCTCTTCGTGCTAAGGCCGGAGACCGAGTCAAGGCGGGGGACGTTGTGGCTACCATTGAGGCTATGAAGATGGCCAGCGAGATTTGTGCCCCCCAGGACGGCACCGTCACCGGTGTCTATACTTATGAAGGCGAGCTGGTCAACGCTAAAGACGTGCTCATGGTGATTGAGTAGCGATATGGAAATAACCAAGATCCTGGTCGCTAATCGCGGCGAGATTGCCATTCGCATCATGCGGGCCTGCCGCGAGCTCAACATAAAATCGGTGGCGGTCTATTCCGAGGCCGACAAAAATGCTCTCTTTGCTAAGTATGCGGACGAGGCATACTGCATCGGTCCAGCCCAGGCAGCTCAGAGCTATCTGAGCATTCCGAAAATAATCGCTGCCGCTGAGGAGAGTGGGGCACAGGCCATTCATCCTGGATACGGCTTCCTGTCGGAAAACCCCGGCCTGGCCTATGCCTGTGAACAGGCGGGAGTGAAATTTATCGGTCCCTCATCGCGGGCTCTGGAGCTAATGGGCAACAAGATTCTCGCCAGACAGGAGATGAAGAGAGCCGGTGTCCCCGTGGTGCCGGGGGGCAACGACCTGGTGAACAGCCTTGCCCAAGGCAAGGATGTCGCCCGGCAAGTAGGCTATCCTGTGATTGTTAAGCCGTGCGGCGGAGGCGGTGGTATTGGCATGAAAGTCGCTGCCTGTGAAACCGAACTGGAACAGGCGCTAAATGATGCGCAGCTCATGGCCGACAAAGCTTTTGGGGTAGCCGATGTCTATATCGAAAAATTCATTCCCCAGCCTCGCCATATCGAATTTCAGGTCATGGGTGACGGCCATGGCAACATGGTCTATTTGGGGGAGCGTGAATGCTCCATCCAGCGCCGCTATCAGAAATTGATTGAAGAAAGTCCCTCACCCGCCATCACCCCTGAATTGCGGGAGCGTATGGGCGAAATCGCCGTGCGGGCAGCGAAATGGGTTAACTACGAAAATGCCGGTACCATTGAGTTCATCTTCTCGGGCGGCAACTTCTATTTTATGGAGGCCAATGCTCGCGTCCAGGTGGAGCATCCTGTTACCGAGATGGTCACTGGTATTGATATTGTAAAAGAGCAGATCCGCATTGCACAGGGGATGCCGCTGTCGTTTAAGCAGTCCGACATTCATCTAAACGGCTGGGCGATTGAGTGCCGCATTAATGCGGAGGATCCTCTCAACAATTTCGCTCCTTCCACGGGCAAACTCCGCGGCTATCGCTCGCCGGGCGGCATTGGTATACGGGTTGACAGCGGGGTGCATACCCGGTACACCATTCCTTATTTCTACGATCCCATGATATCTAAACTCATCGCCTGGGGGCGCGATCGCGCAGAGGCCATTGCCCGTATGCGCCGGGCGCTCTATGAATACATCATTGTGGGGGTTAAGACCAATATCCCGTTCCACAAGGCGGTCATGAACAATCCCCGCTTCATCTCGGGTAACCTTACCACCAGTTTCCTGGAGCGCGAGACCACTCTTGTAGAGGATATGAAGCGTGTCATGGAGCAAGAAGAGCCCCTGGAAGACAAACTTACCGATATCTTTGATGATAATCGACGCATCGCTGCCATTGCCGCAGCGGTGACTCTCGCCCAACAGGGATAAATACTCAGGCAGGTCTCGGCAGAGCCATGTGGGGCAGCTCGCCTTTGGTATTTCACCATCGCCTGGGTAGGCTGTGGTTTAGCCTTGCCCCCAGACCTCAACATTGCCTTATGGTGCGCTGGGCATCATAAGGCAATTTCAAAACATGATCATGCCTGCATGGTAATCTTTTGCTTGAGAAGAGATCATTTAGCAAAGCGTAACTTGGCAACCGAGACGCGCCGGGGATAATCGCACTGGCATTGGGTGCCTTGCAGGTATGAGGGGCGCTTGATATAATAACACTTCGACATCACAAAGGTCAGCGTCCCTGGCCCTTTAGGGGTGAGGGGCGTTTTATTTAAGCGCGAAAGAAGCAAGGGATATGTCTTCGTTAAACTCCAAGACTGATGACAACCTGGAGGCTATGCGGCACTCGTCTTCACATATCATGGCTCAGGCGGTGCTTGAGCTGTTCCCTGATGCCAAATTGGGCATCGGCCCAGCCATTGAGGACGGCTTCTATTATGATTTCGAACTGCCCCGCTCACTCATTCCAGAAGACCTGTCGGTGATTACCGAAAAGATGAATGCCATCATCGGCCAGGATCTGCCGTTCGAGCGGAGCGAGATTACCAAGGACGCAGCCCGCCGGCTTTTTGCCAGCCAGTCGTTTAAACTGGAGCTTATTGATGAACTTCCCGGCAACACCGTCTCCCTCTACCGACAGGGTGGCTTTACCGACCTTTGCAAAGGTCCGCATGTGTCGTCAACTGGCCAAGTGAAGGCTTTTAAGCTCCTCTCTATTGCTGGGGCCTACTGGCGAGGCAGCGAGAAGCGCCCCATGCTGCAGCGTGTATACGGAGTAGCTTTCCATACGTCACAGGAGCTCTCGGACCACCTAATCCAGCTAGAGGAGGCCGCGAAGCGCGATCACCGTAAACTGGGCAGAGAACTGGAGATTTTTTCCTTTGACGATGAGATTGGGCCAGGGTTGCCTCTGTGGCTGCCAAACGGAGCGGTGATTATTGAGGAGCTGGAAGATTTGGCCAAGGATTTGGAGTTCCGGCATGGATATGCGCGGGTTAGGACCCCGCATATCTCCAAGGAAGATCTCTTTCTCCACTCCGGGCACCTGCCTTACTACGCAGAGAGCATGTATCCTCCTATGGAACTTGAGGGCGTTCGCTATTATATTAAGCCTATGAACTGCCCGATGCACCACAAAATATATGCCAGCAAACCCCGTAGCTATCGCGAGCTACCCCTGCGACTAGCGGAATACGGCACCTGTTACCGCTACGAGAAATCGGGCGAGCTCTTCGGGCTGATGCGGGTGCGCTCCATGCAGATGAACGATGCCCATATCTACTGCACGGAGAAGCAGTTTGAACAGGAGTTCATGGCGGTCATAGAGCTCTACCTGGAATACTTTAAGATCTTCAATATCCGAGAGTATCGCATGCGTCTCAGTACCCATGCCCCCGAGGGGTTGGGTAAGAAATATATCGACAGTCCCACCCTCTGGCTGAAGACGGAAAGTATGGTGCGGGAGGCTATGCTACGCCACGACGTTCCCTTCGTTGAGATACCAGACGAGGCCGCTTTCTATGGTCCAAAAATCGATGTTCAGATTAAGAGTGCTATTGGGCGCGAATTTACCCTGGCCACTAACCAGGTGGATTTTGCTCAGGCTGAGCGCTTTGATTTGGAGTTTACGGGTGAAGATGGGGGCAAAGAGCGCCCCCTCATTATCCATCGCGCCCCGCTTAGCACCCATGAGCGCTTCGTGGGCTTTTTACTTGAGCACTACGGCGGGGATTTCCCGTTTTGGCTAGCTCCGGTACAGGCGGTGATTATTCCTGTTGCCGACCGCCACTTAGAGTACGCTGGTATCGTGGAGGGTCTTTTGCAGGATAAGGGAATTCGGGTGAAGCTGGACGGGCGAGCTGAGCGCATGGGCAACAAGATCCGTCAAGCCCAAGCGGCGCATATTCCCTGTATGCTGATACTTGGCGACAAGGAAGTAACCGATGCCACAGTATCGATTAGATTGCATTCTGGGGCACAGGCTAACGATTTGACCCCAGCGGCGGTGCTGGAGGCTATGATGCAAGCCGTGGTGGACAAAACGCCTGATTTTAATCTATAATACGGCTCTACCCTGAAACTGGGCGTTTCAGGGTAATCTGTTTCAACCGAGCAAAACGGGAGGTATAAGAAAACATAATTAAGGAACTGCGTGTTAACCAGATGATCCGGGGCAAAGAGGTGCGCCTGGTGGGGGAGAAGGGCGAGCAACTTGGGGTCATGCCGCTTTATCAGGCCAGAGAGGTCGCCGAGCGTTTCAGCCTTGACCTTGTAGAGGTAGCTCCCACGGCCGTACCGCCCGTTTGCCGCCTGATGGATTATGGGAAATTTAAATATACCCAAACCAAAAAGGAGCGCGAGGCTCGCAAGGGCCAGAAGATGTCGCTCCTGCGCGAGATCAGGCTACGGCCAAAGATCGGTGAGCACGACTTTGACGCTAAGGCGCGTACCGCCCGTAAACTGCTAGGAGAAGGCGATAAGGTAAAAGTAACCATCATGTTTCGGGGGCGCGAGAATACGCATCCGGAGTTGGGGCTTAAGCTTATTGAGCGCATGAAAGAAACCATGAAAGATATTTCGGTGCTGGAGAAGGAGCCGACGCGGGAAGGAGCCCGCTTGCATGTCATCCTGGCTCCTCAGGCACCAAAAAATAAACCGACCGAGATCACCAAGGCGGAGATAGCCGAAGAAGAGGTAGGGATACTGCAAGATGCCAAAGCTTAAAACTCACAAGGGTGCCGCGGCCCGGTTCAAGATAACCGGCACCGGCAAGATTATGCGCATGAAGGGCGGGAAGAGCCATCTGCGCCGCACCAAGCCGCAACGCGTTAAGAGGCTTTTTGATCAAATGATTCCGTTGCATGCCGCTGACCGAAAACGCATCAGTCGGCTTATTCCCAATGGAACCGGTGACTAATTTCAATGGTGGCTAACTAGAGGAGGAATACCTTGGCCAGAATTAAAATGGGCGTGACCAAGCGCCGCAGACACAACAAAGTATTGGAGATTACCAAAGGCCAGCGCGCCACGCGCCACACCTTGTACAAGCGGGCACACGAGGCCATGTTGCATTCGCTGAACTATGCCTATATCCATCGGCGCGAGCGCAAGGGTGATATGCGCCGTATCTGGATCACCCGCATCAACGCCGCCTGCCGTGCCAATGGCTTGAGCTACAGCCAGTTCATGGCGGCACTCAAGAATGGGGAGTCTGCCTTGAACCGCAAGACGCTGGCTGATATAGCTGTCCGGAATCCGGGTGCATTCGCCGAAATCGTCAGTGCCGTCAAGCCAAGTTAAGGCTTCTCAAAGCTAAGACCCTTAGGGGGCAGAGTTGGTCTGCTCCCTTTATTTTTTTGATTTCCTTTAGGGCCGACGCTACCAAATCCTGGGTAAGAGAGCCCGGCGCGAACGCGGATAATTTGGGAAGTGTGACCGGTACCAATCATGGTTGGCGCGAGCTCGGGGTGCCAAGTTGGCGATTGTCCATATGGCAAAAGCCAAGCCCGGCAGCGACCAGGTGGCAATGGCCCAGCCAATCCAAATAATGATCTCGCCTAGGTAGTTAGGGCAAGATACCCAGCGGTACAGTCCGCCGTGAGGGACTGCGTAAGTGGTGTCTGTTGTCCGCCGCAGACGGCGCAGAGTGTGGTCGGCCCAGCGGTTGATGATATAGCCTGTGGCAAAGAGGAAGAGCCCTAAGATAAAGCGCGGATCATGCAGCCAGGTGCTGGTGTATTCGGCGGAGAAGGTGAAAAGGTGGCGCCCGTTAAGATAGGCATTGACTGAGTTGAAAGCCAGACCCATGGTCACAACGCTCAGAGGCATCTGTCGAGCAGTCCTGGGCAGGGTGAAAGGATAGATAAAGGCGCGGTGCACATAATGCACCTCCCACATCAATAGAAATATCCATGACACCGGACCGTGCGCGCTGCCCAGAACAAAGAAGAGTACCAACCACAGTGCCGCCGCAGATTCCATGACCAACCACCCCTGCCTCGCTCCGAATGTGGGCCCCCAGCCCGTGCGAAGATAGCGCCCGTAGGGGGCGTTCACAAAAAAGAGTAGCACTCCGATGGCAAGGGCAACTATGATCCAGCCTAGGAGCAGCCAATTGGCCAAAATCTCTTCACTCATACTATTCTCTTTGGCAGGGAGCCGTGATACTGAAACCAGGCTAGCGTATCCCGTATCGTATCGTCAAGAGCGCGTGGCTCATACCCCAGTTCGGCAGTGGCTCGCGCGTGACTCATCTGCGGATTGGCGCGCACCGCTCTTAGCGAGGCGCGGGTATAGAGGGGGCGGCGGTGGCGTAACTTGTCATAAGCGCCTATAAAAGGGATGCCTATCCCCGCCAACCAGAATGGGCATATGAAAGAAGGAGGGCGCCCGCCGGTAAGGCGCGCCGTCATCTCTGCGAGTGCGGTAAGAGAGGCCCAGCGTCCGGACAAGATGTATTTTGCCCCCGGAGGTGCCTTGGCCTCTGCGGCTAGTGCCCCAGTTGCCACATCGCGCACATCCACCCAATCGAAACCGCCCGCTACGAGTGCTGGCAACTTGCCGCAGGCCATCGCCAGCAACATCTGCCCGCCGTGCGATGGCTGGTAATCATGCGGACCAATGATGCCCGTAGGAGCCAGAATGACGGCATTAAGTCCTCGCATGAAGCCTTCTTGCACAATGCCCTCACTTGCTGCTTTGGAGCGGTCATAGTAATGGGCGCCATTACCCACCAACTCACGTGTCTCGTCCACCGGCGCGGTGAATGGTGGCTGCTGCATGGCGTGGATGGAACTGAAATGTACCAAACGCTTTACTCCGGCGGTCAGGCAGGCTGCCACCACGTTTTCTGTGCCTCGGATATTGACTGACCAGGCTATATCACGACAGTTGTCATCAATGGAGACGACTGCAGCCAAGTGAAATACCGTCTCCGCATCTTGAAAGGCCCTCTCAAGGGAAGCCGGGTCACGCACATCGCCTATTACTCGCTCAACCTCTAGGCCAGAAAGCGCTAATGCGTCGCGGTGTACCAGAACACGCACCCGCCGACCCTGGGAGCATAGGAGGCGCACCAGATTGTTGCCGACATGCCCGCTCGCTCCCGTAACAACTGTAAGCCTGGATTGAATCTTTAAATACCTCCCGATCGGCGGTAGTCCCTTCTGCAATCTGCGGAGCTAATTTAAGCTAATTGGATCTGGCGCTTGCTCCATACCACGGTGATTATATCCTTGATGTTACCAATATTGCCACACAACTTAAATGCAAATCAGGATATACCATGTTGCCCCTGCCATGATGTCCAGAATGTATTTTATGACGACATTGCGTAATGGCGATCTTGACGGTTGAGCCTCTGCAATTCAAGTACTTCGCTGCCTTGCCTCCTGGTGCTGAAGTGGGCCGCAGGTTAAAATGGATCCGATCAACTCCGGTGACATAACCGCTGGACGAGGCCCTCGACTGGGCTCGGTATGCGGGTAATGTCTATTTTGTGGACTTTACCGATAAAAGATATTCTCGGCTATTAAAAAGACGCGCCCCGTCAAAACTTGTGTATTGCCCTTCTCTCTGAAAACTGAAACCAAGTTTTTCCATGATTCTGCCTGAGGCGGGGTTTTCTGTGGCATGCCTGCCCAAGAATGAGGAGATGCCCAGTTCTTGGGTGGCAAAATCAATCATCGCCCATGCCGCCTCGGTGGTCAGGCCCAAATTCCAATATTTTTTCATAATGTTATAACCGAGCTCGTACATTTCGTATTCTGCGTTATATCTAATTCCGCCAGAGCCAAATAGTTCTTGGTTTTCTTTAAGCACAAAGCCCCAGGTATAATTGGTTTCCGCCGCGATATCCTTTTCCTCGGCGGACAACCATTCTATAGTGTCATCGATTGATTGATGCAGGCTCCAGTTCATGTATTTTGCAACCTCGGGGTCACTGGCCCAGTTATTATAAATAAGCGTGGCATCTGCGACTTTTAGCGGCCGCAAAAGCAGGCGGGCGGTTTCTATAATGGGGGTAATCATCAATCTGATCCTACGCGGCTTGTGCCATCCGTAAGTATTATACCAGTTTGGCCATAGGCGTTATTCAATCCACGCTTCGGAAAATCACGATGAGTCAGAGCAAAACCATCGTGGCGATATGACCAGTATACATCCTCGCATTGTATCCCCGAATCAACTTCAAGATAGGCGCACTCGCCATCAGCGGTATTTTGCTTGATGGTGATCGGTAATTCCCTTTCTCTTGGTAAAACGAAACAGCAGCGGAGCGTAAAACTCCTGTAATATTTTTTCTGCTACCTGTACTTTGGAAGCCTGCTTAGCCAAACACCCCAAATCACCTTGCGCAGGTTGCACAATTCGTGCAAAAACCATATGCTTATCAGCGTTGTGCCCCCATTGAGTAATACAAGGAGGGTGGTATGTCTAACGAAGAGAAGCACTCCGATAAGGTATCGCATGTAATCCTGCAAAAACCGCTGCCCGAAATCCTTGATGATATCGGAATCAGTATTCAAGAGTCGGAGGCGGCCGCAGCGGATGCCCGCAAGGCGGCGGAAGAAGCCCGCTGGGCGGGAGAGAGCGCGGCGGATGCCGTCATGAAGAAGATCAGAGGCCTGCTCCTCAGGATGGCTGATGACATCACAAAAGAACTAAAGCAGCCCTGATAAGGATGAGGGCCACCCATTTATGGGATATAGCCTGCCACCTATGATCCAAAGAGTGCGATCATTGCATAAGGCTCGCGTGGCGGGTTAATATTTGACATAAGGACATATGGTTACAGTGACCCCGACTGTCATTGGCAGTCGGGGTGTCTAATTTTTGGTTAAGGCTGGTGGTGCGCGGGGGTATTCGAGGCGCTCGTTCCCATTTTTTTGACCTCCTCACTGAAGGGCGGTTTTTCTCAAAAGGAGTGGCGTGCTGTACTTCCCTCGATTCATCAAGGCCTACCAAGGCCTACCAAGGCCTTGATCCTGCAGTAATAACCCCATTGTACCAGTGACTCCGCGGCCACATGGGGCTTTGAAGGGCGTTGAATAGATTAGCGTTCTTCATTCCAGGTCGGGTAGATACCTCGCAGCTCTGCTGCGTTGACTCGGTAAGGCCAGTATACCTATACTGCAAGCATGGGAAATACGAGTGAACATAT
>JGI24702J35022_10000304_pt1 | contig 29064 bp, 26 predicted proteins | sample TergutTh196P4_FD_35022 | JGI IMG/M metagenome (IMG submission 35022)
GCCGCCAGCATCAGCGCCATGCCAAGGATCACCAGCAGTTTCGTTTTGTTGCGTTTGATGTGTGTTACCATTTTTAAAGCCTCCTTAATGTTTGTTTATCTACTTGTTGGTTTGTTTGTATGCTTGTAGGGGCGGTCAACCCCCGCCGCTTCGCGACACCCCCTTCGTGCGCGAAGGGGGCATGGGGTAACCCTCACCAGAGGGGAATTTACCGGGGGAATGGGGATACTCCTGCCCAGAGGGGGGTTAGGGCTGGACGTCCAGCTCGATTGGTACGGTTTTTGTTCGCAGTTCCGTTTGGTCTTCCGGGTCATATGCGCGGATGATTATTTCCGCTTCGTAGTTTCCTTCGGGTAGCCCCCTTGTAAGTTTTTGTTCTCTGATGTACCCGGAAGGGGGGACAGGCTCCGATAGGTACAGAGTTTCGCCGGTGTCTGTGAGGATTAGTTCAAATGTGAGGTTACATGTGTTGCCGTCGTGGTTGTGCAGTATTATCTCCGATTTTGTTTCGCCGGCGGCGAGTGTGACGTTTTCTATGATGGGATACAAAATGCCGGATTCCTCGATAAAGTCCGGCAAGGCAAGCGGGGCTTGGCCGTCCTTTATTTCGATTTCCGGCTTAAATATGCCTGTTTTGGAAAGTACAATAGACACCGCTGCAACCACCAGACACAGACATGTCAGTTGCAAAGCGACGTTCATCCTTCTGCGGCGGAGTTTCTTTTGTTTTATAAGCTCATTGGCGAGGATCAGCGCACGTCGTGCTATCTCTTTTTGGTCAAACGTGTATTATCAACTTCTTCCCGCAGTTTTTGTGTATACTCTATTAGAGTCTTAAAATCGGAAAATGTTACACCCTTTATGTAGAAAATTTTACAAAAAGTTTAAAATCTCATTGAATTGTAAGTCCTCCTTAATACTTTGTCAATTGAAATCTGTCAAAATCAAGTTAAACACAGTCAAAATCAATAAACGCTTGACAAAAACCGTTGCGGCGGGTAGATTGTTACAAGTAGACACTTGAAAGGAATGACCCTTTATGATGAAATGCGCAAGTATTTACACGTGCGAAGTTGACGACCCGGCGGCTGCGCTCGACGAGATCAAGAGTCAGCTTGACGAGAAATTGACACTTCTCGACAACTCGGTAGGAATCGTCATGTGCCACACTGAATTCGTCAGTTCCGGTGTTACAAGGCATGTCTGCGAGAATCTGCCTTTTGATACAGTGGGGGTAACGACCTCGTCGCAGGCTGTCAACGATGATGTCGGCGAGCTTATCCTCACTGTTTTTGTCATCACATCGGACGACGTTTGGTTTAGGGCAGGCCTGACAAAAAGCCTGTTCGACGGCATAGACGAACCGATCAAAGCGGCTTGTGACAAGGTTTCTGCAGGTGAGCCGCACAAGCCCGGCCTTGCGCTCATATTCCCGCCGTTGTTCATAAAATACGCGGGAGATGCATATATAGAGACATTAAAAAATGTGATACCCGGGGTTCCGCTTTTCGGGACGATGCCCGCGGACGACACGCTTACTCTCGAAGGAAGCGAAACCATCTACAACGGCAATAACTACAGGACCTCGATGCCGTTTGTTTTTTGCTATGGAAACATAAACCCCAGATTTCTTGTGGGGACCCTGGCGGAAGGCGAAACAATGCCATACAGGGGGGAGATAACAAAATCCCATGGGCCTTTTGTTGAGGAAATCAACAATGTAAATGCCTACAAGTATTTTGAAAGCATTGGTTTTGCGAATAAGGGCGCTCTTGCGGAAAACAATCTGTTGGTACCGTTTGTGATAAACCAGAAACAGCGCGACGATTACGACGGAATCCCGGTGATACGGGGGCACGCGTCCTTTATGGATGACGGGACAGCGATATTCAGCGGCTACGTCGACGAAGGATCAACCTTTACCCTGTTGGGGTGCGGCGAGGAAAACGTATTGTCGATTACGCGGCAAATGACCGAACAAATAAATGATTTGTCCGGTATTAACGGCGTTCTATTGTTTCCCTGCATTGTGCGGCGTATGATAACCATGCACAGCAATCCTTTGGTTGAACTTGAAACCGCAAGGGATTTGATGAATCCCGAAATCCCGTTCATGATGGGGTACTCGGGCGGCGAATTCTGCCCTACTTCTGTCAAAAACAGTATTCCGACCAACCGGTTCCACAATTATTCGCTGATAATTCTAATAATATGAGGAGGCGTTATCATGTTAAAATGTGCAAGTCTCTATACGCTTGAAGTTGACAGTCCCGAAATTGCAGTGAGCGAAATAAGCGAGCAGCTTAGCAAAAAACTAACATTGATGGATAACACTGTCGGAATTGTCATGTGCAACCCCGAGTTCATAACAACCGGCGTGTTGAAAGCTGTCTGTGAAAGCCTTCCATTTGATCTTGCGGGGATAACGACCGCATCCCAGGCTGTCAACGACGAAGCCGGCGAGCTGATACTGACCATATTTGTTATGACTTCTGATGATATCAGGTTCATAACAGGCTTTACCGGGAGCGTGACCGACGATGTCGATGAGTCCGTCAGGCGCGCCGGCGAAAGTGCGACGATGGGGATATCGGAAGCGCCCGGGCTTATCATAGCCTTCCCGCCGTTCGGGATATGCGCGGGAGACGCGTATGTGAAAGCTTGGGGGAAAATCATTCCGAATACGCCGGTTTTCGGAACATGCTCTATAGACGACACGGCCGCCTTCTCAGACTGCGAGACTATTCACAACGGAATAAACTACAAGACCGAGATGTCGTTCATATTGTGCTACGGAAACATTAACCCCCGCTTCATGATAGCCACCCTCCCTGAACGCAGCGTCATTTCATCAAAGGCGGAGGTGACAAAAGCGGAGGGGAATTGCGTTTTTGAAATAAATCACGGTAATGCGCTCAAATACTTTGAGGAACGCGGGTTTGCCGAAAGTGTCAAATATACCCCGTTTCTTATTGACTTCCTGAAGCGCGAGGACTATGACGGCGTGCCCGTAATACGCGGCCATGCGGCATTCACGGAAGATGGCGCAGCCATTTTCTACGGTGACGTCGACGAGGGTTCAACTTTCACAATGATAGCCTGCGAACCTGACGACATTGTTGAAACGACGCGGCAGGAACTTGAGAAAATCAACCAATTGGACGATGTGAACGGCGTGCTGCTGCTCCCATGCGTCGTGCGCCGGGCTACGCTTCTAAGCGTCAACAGGCATTTGGAGGAACTGCAAAGCGCCAGGGAAATGATTAATCCCGAGATTCCGTTTATGATGGGATATGCCGGCGGCGAAATCTGCCCGACCTCGATCAATGATGGTATTCCGACTAACAGGTTCCACAATCACACGTTGGTTATACTTGTTGTCTGACGTGAGGCTCCGGTCTGTCCGGGTAAGGGGTGAATCTTGGATCGCGATTGTGAAAACATAAGCGTCTCAAAGGAAGACTATGAAACGCTGCTCCATAATCTGAAAACCGCCGAGTTGGAGAAGAATAAACTTGCGCGGGAACTCAGGACGATTATAAAGCGCAATGAGATCGACAAGCTTAACATCGAAACACAGATCGGGCTCAAAAGGATAATAACCGACGAAAAACAAAAGCAGGAGATGTATGTCCGCTTGCTTTTGGAAACATGCCCTGATCCGATGCTGATATTTGATGAAAATTCAAAGTTCTTGCTGGGGACCACATCGGCAGCCCGTATCATCGGCGTCGACGATATCTCGATTGTGCAGGGAAGGACGCTTGAAAGCATCGTTGAAAGGTACCACCCGCCGGTGTTCACCGAAACTATCACAGAGCTAATCAAGTCGATAGTTCTGTTCCGCGACGATACCAACGCAGAAAAAAGCATTGACGTTTCGACGGAAACAAATAAATACGAAATAAACATATTGCCATTTCATAAGGATAACGGCGATTTTGCCGGAGTCCTTGTCTTTTTGCATGACATTACCGAAATCATAACTGCAAAGGAAATAGCGGAGCAGGCAAGCAATGCGAAGGGGGAGTTCCTTTCCCGCATGAGCCACGAAATTCGCACGCCGCTCAACGCCATCATCGGCATGATAAACATTGGAATGGGAACGGATGATTCCGGCAAAAAGGACTATTGCTTTCAAAGAGCGGACAGCGCTTCAAAGCACCTGTTAGGCTTGATAAACGACATTCTTGACATATCAAAAATCGAGGCGGACAAATTTGAGTTGTCGTATAGCGAAATTGATTTTGAGCAAACACTGAAGAACATTGTAAATATCGCAAACATTAACGCGGAAGAAAAACACCAGAGCTTTAGCGTCAGTATCGGGGATGGAGTCCCCGCATACATACTGGGCGATGAGCTGAGGCTGTCGCAGGTCATCACGAATCTGCTGACAAACGCGATAAAATTCACGCCGGAGCAAGGCAAGATATCGCTAAGCATCGAAAAGGTCAGTGAAATAAATGACGATGTAATACTAAAAACTGTTGTTTCGGACACAGGAATCGGGATTTCAAAAGAACAGCAGACCAAGCTTTTTACGTCTTTCAATCAAGCCGACTCAAGCATATCACGAAGATTTGGCGGGACGGGGCTTGGCCTTGCCATCTCAAAGCGGATAGTCACGCTAATGGATGGTCAAATCTGGGTTGAGTCCGAAATTGGCCAAGGCTCAAAATTCATATTTACTATGAAAGTGAAAAAGGCGGAGGGCAGCGAGTTCCCGTCTGCGCCAATCAATGCGGCCAACATTTGTATTGGCTCTGAAAAGACTGATGCCGCAGACGATGTGCGTGCTGAGAAGCAAAAGCGCAACATTGATTTCTCAGATTATACAATACTGATCGCAGAGGACATTGATATAAACAGGGAAATAATGTCAGCTATTTTTGAAGAAACCGCTATTTCCATCGAATATGCGGAAAATGGAGAAATAGCGGTTTCCATGTTTATGGAGAAACCTGAAAAATACGACCTGATTTTTATGGATATCAACATGCCAATGATGGACGGATATGAGGCGACACGGCGAATACGCGCCCATAAATCAGCAAGGGGGAAAGATGTCCCGATCATTGCCATGACAGCCAATGTGTTCAAAGAAGACATTGAAAAATGCCTTGCGTCCGGAATGAACGACCATACGGGGAAGCCCGTCGACGCCTCCGCATTACTCGATCAACTAGGCAGATATTTAAAACGCCCTGCGGGCGCAAATGAGTAGCGAGTATTGATTGGGGAGTAGGGGGAATCAATCGAGGAAATCGCGGTTCTCCAATTTCTTCTTTAATGACGCCTTCGCCCTGTAGGCAAGGACTTTTATCTGATCCTTGCTTTTGTTCATCTTGCGCCCTGTCTCCGAATAACTCATGTCCTCGAAATACAGGAGTTCAAGGACAATGCGGTAGTCTTCCTTCAAATCCATCATGGCTTTGCGGATGCTTTTTCTGTTCTCCTCCCGCTCCATGTAATCGTGCGGGGATTCTCCGCCGTCGACCAGCGTGCCGATGACATCGTCAAAAGGTATGTTCTGCTCCGCGCCGCGTTGCCTCATGTGCCTTGATGCAAGGTTCTTCGCGATTGCGAAAAGGTATGTCTTTATGGACGACCGCCCCGCGAACCTGCCGATTGTCGCGAGACGCGCAAATGATTCTATTGTGATGTGTTTTGCGTCGTGGTAATCGCGCACTTTGTTGTAGATGAACAACGACAGTTCATCCTCATACATAGCAATAAGTTCTTCAAAGGCAATTTCATCCCCGCCAAGAAAACTGCTATACAGCTCCTCAGCGGTTCTTGTGAGTTTCTTATCTTCTTCCATGTCTAACCGACCTCCCGGAAACGGAGACTGACCTATGACCGACAGAGCAGTCGCTCAATTCTATGTTTTTTTCTTTGAGAAATCAAGGATTTTTTTATTATTAGACGGTTTTATTAGACGGTTTTATGATACGGTTTTAGTATTATGTATGCTATGTCTCCCTGATATTTCATTAGGCTTTCAGAATTTTCAGCTTCTTTCTACACATAATAGCAGAAAATAGTGACAGTTTCGTCACAAAAAATTGATTTTTGACGTTTATTTGAGAAATTTTTGAAACATTCCTTATATTTCGCGGCTGCCAGCAAGATCTGTTGTACCTATTCACTAAAATACTCTCTAATGCTTGCTATTTCCGCTGAAAGGAGTATAATGGACTTCAGCGGTCCTATTTGGACAACTTTTCAGCAGATTGTGAGAGAATTATTTTATGTTTTGCGTCGGCGACATGATTGCCCACCCTATGCACGGGGCGGGGGTCATTGACAGTATCGAAGAAAAGAAAATGAATGGTTGTACCCGGCAGTACTATATCCTCAAGATGCCCGCCGGCGGGATGGTCGTCATGATCCCGACCGAGAGCACTGAACAGATCGGGGTCAGGCCTATTGTTGATTCGGATGAGGCGGATGCTCTGATGGCGTCGATTCCCGACATCGACGCGGAAATGACGTCAAACTGGAACAGGCGCTACCGCGAAAACATGCAGAGGCTCAAAAGCGGCGATCTTCTTGAGGTTGCGCGAGTCGTCAAAGGCCTTATGACAAGGGAACTCCAGAAGGGGCTTTCGACGGGGGAGCGCAAGATGCTTCATTCGGCGAAACAAATACTTATATCGGAACTTGTCCTTTCTAAGAAGCTAACATATGAAGAGGTCGAATCGCGTATCAACGCTGCGCTTGCCTAAACAATGTACAATTTCAGTGCATGAATTACAAATAGCTTGTACAAAGCGTGTCTCTGCGGGAGATTAAGATTACAGGACAGAGTTGTAAATTAACTAATCGCGGAGGACTTCGAGCCTCCGCTCTTTGATGCTTGTGCCGGGGTGATAGATACATGTCTTTGTTTTCGAGATCGAAAAGCAAAAAGCCAAAGAAACTCCCGCCGTGTTCGGTGGTGATCGCCGCTGCCGGTTCATCTGAGAGGATGGCCGGCGAAGACAAACTGTTTGTCGAGCTGCAGGGAAAGCCTGTTTTGGTGCATTCCCTGGCAGCCTTCCAGGAGAATAATTATATATTTGAGATCATCGTTGTCTCCCGCGCCGAGCATATGGAACTCATATGTGATATTTGCAAGCACTATGGCATAACAAAGGCGGCAAAGGTCGTTGCAGGCGGGGCCACGCGTTCGGCCTCCGTCTACAACGGTCTGTTCAGCGTCTCCGAAAAGGCAAAGCTCATAGCGATCCATGATGGCGCAAGGCCTTGCATCGACCAGGGTACTATCTGCCGCGCGATCGAGTCCGCTGCTGTGAACAATGCTTCCGCTCCCGGAGTGCCTGTAACTTCGACTGTCAAGAGGGTGAGGGGGTCTGTCGTGGAGGAGACTGTCGACCGGGAGGGCTTGTTTGAGATTCAGACGCCGCAGGTCTTCAAGGCTGAGCTTATCAAGGCCGCTCTGACAAATGTTATGAACAAGTCGATTCCCGTCACGGACGACTGTGAGGCCGTAGAGCTTATCGGCGCTCCTGTTTTTATCTCGGAAGGTTCGGTTTTCAACATAAAGATCACAACAAGGGAAGATGTGGCAATTGCGGAAGAAATACTTTATCAATGTACAGTGTACAGATAATAAGGCATAAGGGACGAGAGTGTATTGCGAATTGGGTTTGGTTATGACGCGCATAGGTTGGTAAAAGGCCGCAAATGCATCCTTTGCGGCGTAGAGGTTCCCTGTGATTTCGGCCCGGACGGGCATTCGGACGCCGATGTGCCGCTGCATGCTCTAATGGATGCGCTGCTCGGCGCTTTGGCGCTTGGCGACATCGGGAAGTTTTTCCCGGATTCCGACGAGAAGTGGCGCGGCGCCGATAGCGCTGCTCTGCTCAAAAAAGTATATGAAATAGTCATGGAACGCGGTTACAGGCTCGGCAACGCCGACATTACGATTGTGCTTCAGTCGCCGCGCCTTTCGTCATATATCATGCAGATGCGCTCCTGTGTTGCAAAAACCCTCGGCACAGATGCCGGCAATGTCAGCGTCAAGGCGACTACCGAGGAGAATATGGGTTTCACCGGCGATGGCACGGGGATTTCGTCAACCGCTGTTGTCCTGTTGGAGAAAATATGATACAATACCGGCGCGGTCTGCGGCCGCGAGGGAATAGTGAGTACGGGTTAGGGAGTTAAAGCGCGTCAGGAGGACGCTTCGTCTATGGAATCGATTAGAAATATGCTCCACGACGTAAACGGCGTTGTGCTGTCGCTGGGCCAGACAATAAGGGTTTGGGATATCATCGATATCCTTATTGTCGCTTTTATCATTTACCGCATATTGAGGTTCATGAGAAAGACGAACGCCAGCAGCGTCATCAAGGGCATTATTTTTGTGCTGGTTATCGCATGGCTCTCGAACTTTTTCAATATGATAGTCGTAAACTACTTGCTGGAGCAGATCTTGCAAATGGGCGTGCTGATGCTCATTGTCCTTTTCCAGCCGGAGCTGAGGAAAATCTTCGAGCAGGTCGGCAGCAGCCGGATAAACCTGATTTTCAGGAAGCGGGTCAGGCTTGAGAACGCCGAGGCTATTTTGCAAAGCGTGATTTCTGCCGCCAGGTCCATGGCGCTCAACAAGACGGGCGCGATAATCGTGTTCGAACGGGAAATCGAGCTCAACGATTATGCCGTGACCGGGACAAAGATGGACGCGGCGATCTCATCCGAGCTTATCCAGAGCATTTTCTATTATAATTCGCCGCTTCACGACGGGGCGCTTTTGATTAGGGACGGCCGGATACTGTCCGCCGCATGCATGCTGCCGATGTCAAACAACATAAATTTCAGCCGGGAGCTTGGCATGAGGCACAGGGCCGGCGTAGGCATCAGCGAACGCTCGGATGCGGTGGCTGTAATTGTCTCGGAGCAGAGCGGGTCGATTTCTGTAGCCGTCAACGGCATGCTCAAACGCCATCTCTCCGACGATACTTTTGAAAAACTCCTGTACAAGGAGTTTATGCCGGGAGACACAAAAAAGCGAGCCGGGAAGTTAAAGGAGAGTCTCTGAGGTCATGATTAGGGAAAAGCTTGGCAGCATATTTTCAAGCAAAGCATTTTATATCGTGTTTTCGATACTTGTGTCGATTGCGCTGTGGCTGTTTGTCGAGATAAACGAGAACCAGGTGCAGCCGCACACCGTCAGTAACGTCCAGGTCGTCTGCAAAAATGAGGATTTGCTCAACGACAGGGGTTTGTTGATCGCTTACATGAGCCCGGATAACGTGGAGCTTACTTTTGAATGCACGCGTTCCGTTGCGAACAAGCTCACCACCGCGTCGCTTTCGGTCGAGATCGATCTCGCCGGCATCACATCAAGGGGCAACCCGACGATCAGGCACGAAGTCGTATATCCCCAAGGGGTTACAGAGGAAATGGCGGGATTGGTGTCAAGTTCCGTCAACATGATTTCGCTGCGGATCGACAGGATGGATACAGGGTCGGTGAACGTGGAAGTCATATATTCGGGCGGTGCAGCCGACGGTTATATTCAAGACCCGCTGGAGTACAGCCCGCAATCGATTATGCTCAGCGGGCCTGCCGACGCTGTTTCGCAAGTCGGCTCGGCGAGGGTCAGCATAATCAGGGAGAACCTCACCTCGACGTATTCGGACGACCTCGCGTTCACGCTCGTTGACGAGAACGGCGAAGAGCTCAGCGAAGCCCTGCTGAATCAGCTTAAGATAATAGACGAAACGGCTATACACGTCACAGTGCCGGTAAGGATGAAAAAGGAAGTTGCGCTGACAGTCGAGCTCAGCCCCGGTTCGGGCGCTACGTCCCAGAACTCAACGTACAAGGTAACCCCGGAATTCATCACGATAGCGGGCGAGCCGGAGGATGTCAGGGATTTCAACAGCCTCAACCTCGGAACGATAGACCTGACGAGTTTTGACAAAAGCGATACATATGACAGGACGATTGCCATTCCAAACCAATTCACAAATATTTCCGGCGAGTCGCAGGCAAGCGTCTTTGTCGAGGTCCACGGCCTCGAAGTGAGGCACCTGAGCGTTTCAAACATCCATTATGTCAACGAGCCTGCCGGTCACAGAGTGGACATTATCACGCAGAGCGTCGTCGTGAGAATTCGCGGCAGATTAGAGGATTTGGCAGGCCTTACAGAAGAGAATATAAGGATCGTTGCCGACCTGAGCGGGCTTAGCGCCGGCGCGCAACGCGTCCAGGCGAGGGTTTACGTGGACGGCATAAACGGCGACGTGGGGGCGGTCGGCAGTTACTATGTGACGGTCTCGATCGTTAACGATACGTAATGTTCGGATATATTCGGCCCTTGCAGGGGGAGTTGAAAGTCCGCGAACTTGAAAGGTTCAAAGCGTGCTACTGCGGCCTGTGCCACGGCCTCGGCAAGAAATACGGCTTGCCCGCGAGGTTTATCCTCAATTACGAGCTTGTCTTCCTTTCCATGCTGCTGTGGGAGCCTGAGGACAATCCGGTAATAGAGAAAAAGCGGTGCATCGCAAGCCCGTGCCGGAAGAAGCGCTACTGCGCCCTGAACCCGGCGCTTGATGTCTGCGCCGGATACAATGTGATACTGACCCAGTGGAAGCTGAAGGACACGATAACGGACGAGCGCTTTTTAGTTTCAATCCCTCATAGAATTGCGCTGGCTGTCCTGTCTGGGGCGTACAGGAAGGCGTCCCGCGAGTTCCCGGAGTTTGACAAAAAAGTCAGGGAGGAAATTGCCGGACTCGGTCAATACGAGATAGGGGAAGGGACTTCACTTGACGGCGCCGCGGACAAGTTTGCTAAGATATTGTGCTCCGCTGCACCGGGTATCGGGGATGAATCGAAGTCACGCCCGATGACGGAGATGCTCTACCACCTTGGGCGCTGGATTTATATAATCGACGCATGCGATGATTATGTTGATGATGCAAAGAGAAAGCGGTATAATCCGGTAATGAAACGATACCCTCCGGACAATATGGGGGTATTGCCTGAAAGTGTTTCAAATCAGCTCAAAACCACGCTGACTCACTCAAACAACCTGCTATGTTTGGCTTTTGAGCTTTTGCCTGAGAACACATGGTCCGAAATAATCAGGAATGTGATTTATCTGAGCCTGCCGGAAACATGTGACCGCATACTAATGCACCCTGAGGGGCGCAAAAGAAATGGACAATCCTGATGAACGATCCTTACAGCATTCTAGGTGTTTCCTCAAACGCTTCTGACGACGAGGTCAAAAAGGCCTATCATGAGCTCGCGCGCAAATACCATCCGGACAATTATCATGATAACCCGCTTGCCGACCTCGCTCAGGAGAAAATGAAGGAAGTCAACGAGGCATATAACGATATTGTTCGCATGCGTGAGGGTAAAGGCAGCTACCGGCCCGGGGCCGGCTATTCCGGGTCTTCAAATTCAAGCCCCGAGGGCGCAAAGGTTCGTTCTGCGATCAATTCCGGCAACGTCAGGCTCGCTGAGGAACTGCTGAGCTCGTTTCCCGCCAGAAACGCCGAGTGGAATTTCCTTATGGGAAGTCTATGCTACCGCAAAGGCTGGCTAGACGATGCGCTGGGTTATTTTCAGTCTGCCGTGAATATGGAACCGGGCAATCAGGAGTATAGGCAGGCCCTGTCGCACATGAGCCAGGCCGGCGGGTTTTACAGCCCGTACGGGCGCGGGTCGATGTCAAACCAAGGCTGCGACGCCTGCGATATCTGCACAGCCATGATGTGCATGAATCTATGCTGCAGATGCAGCTGATTAGGGACTAGGGACTAGGGATTAGGTGTTAGGGTACGGGAGTGACGAAGGAGCGGAGCGCCCGAGTTGAGAGTTGAGAGTTGAGAGTTGGGAATTGAACAAGAAAACACGGATTATCACGCTTTCGGCATTGTTTTCGGCGCTTTGCCTTATTACGCTGTATATCGCTTCAATATGGCCGACAGGGCTGTACGGTCTGGTCGCTTTCGCGTCGCTGTTTGTTGCCGCAGCGGTTATTGAAACAGGCGCAAAACAAGGCGTATATGTTTTCATCGTTTGCTCCGTCCTTGGTTTTCTTCTCTTGCCTGACAAGTCCGCCGCTATTCTGTATATTCTTTTTTTCGGATACTATCCGGTTGTAAAAAACCTGATTGAAAGAATAAAGAGTAAAGCTGTCCAATGGATTTTCAAGTTAATGGTTTTCAACGCGGCTCTGACTGTGATTTGGGTCTTTCTCAAAGAGCTGCTGATGGGATTCAGTGAAAGGCTTTCCGGAGTCTGGATCATATACGTTTTAGGGAATGTTGTTTTTGTTTTGTTTGATTACGGCTATTCAAATGTGCTACTTTTGTATGTAAACATGGTATCGAGACGAATTAGGGGTTAAGGGACGAGGGAGACGAAATATATGATAAAAAGCATGACGGGTTACGGCAGTTCAAAAGGCCATTCGGGGAAAACGGAGATTTCGGTTGAGCTGAAAAGCGTAAACAGCAGATATCTCGATTGCTCCGTGAAGCTGCCGCGTACGTATATTTCGTTCGAAGAATCCCTGAAGGCAAAAGTCGCTTCGCACATCACGCGGGGAAAAGTCGACGTCTTCATTACATTGGATTTGTCAAAATCGGCCGATTTTGAGATAAAGATAAACCGGCCGCTCGCCGAAGCCTACATCTCTGCGCTCAGGGAACTCGCCGGGGCTTATAGCCTTTCTGACAGGATCAGTGTCGTAGACCTCACAAAAATACCCGATGTGATGCAGGTCGAGAAGAAAGAAACCGGAATTGAGGAGCTAAATGCCGACATCTGCGCCGTTCTTGAAGATGCGCTGCTGGAATTTGACGAAATGCGCGCAAAGGAAGGCCAAACTCTGTACAGCGACATAATGGCAAGGCTTGATGAGATTGAGAAGCTCACCGCCAAAGCAGAAGAAATCTCGCCGAGAAGCATCGCTGAGTACAGGTCGAAACTTGAAGCCAGGATGTTGGATGTTTTGCAATCAGCAGATGTGGACGAACAGCGAATTGCCATGGAGGCAGCCATTTTTGCGGACCGCGTTGCGGTTAACGAGGAGACTGTGAGGCTCAGAAGCCATATTTCGCAGCTTCGGGATATCCTGGACAGCAGCGAGCCTGTCGGCAGGAAAATCGATTTTCTTGTCCAGGAGTTCAACAGGGAAGCAAATACGATAGGTTCGAAAGGCAACGACGCCGAGATGGCCATGGTGACGGTCGACCTCAAGTCGGAGATCGAAAAGATACGCGAACAGGCGCAGAACATAGAATAGGTAATAAGCTGCCATATTCAAATAAATTTTGTCGCAATATGGGGTCTCATCTGTAGGGGCGATTAGTAATCGCCCGCCATTGGTTCGGAAATCAAAATGGGGGTATTATATTGAAATTAATCAACATTGGGTTTGGGAACATGGTCTCGGCGGGTAGGATAATTGCGATTGTCAGCCCGGATTCCGCGCCGATAAAGCGGGTAATTTCAGATGCCCGCGAGAAAAACATGCTCATAGACGCAACATACGGTAGGCGCACAAGGGCTGTGATTATAACAGATAACGGTTCAATAATACTGTCTGCTATACAGCCGGAGACTGTCGCGGGGCGGCTTTCAGGCAAAAGTGAACAGGATTCGGGGGACATTAGTAATGGGTAGCGGGAAGGGAAGGCTATTTATAATATCGGCTCCTTCGGGTGCGGGGAAAGATACTATAATAGACCGACTGCTCAGGCTGCAGCCTGACATCGTGCTATCGGTATCCGCTACGACACGTGAGAGACGTGCCGGAGAAACAGACGGGGTCTCATATTATTTTATGACACGCGAGTCTTTTCGTCAGATGATCGATGAAGGGAAGTTCCTTGAATATGCGGAGTATGTCGGGGAGTATTACGGTACTCCGGCAAATCCGGTTTATGAGCAGATAAAAAACGGGAAAAAAGTCATACTGAAAATCGAGGTCCAGGGCGCCAAACAAGTCGTCGCCCTCGAACCGGACACAGTGACAATTTTCATAGTCCCGCCTGATCTGGAAGAGCTTGAGCGCCGTTTGCGCAAACGCGGCACAGATTCCGAAGAAAAGCTCAGGGCGCGGGTTGAGAAGGCGTCTTTGGAGATGGAAGAGAGCGTACACTATAAACATGTTGTCGTCAACGACGATCTGGACCGCGCAATAAACGAGGTTTTATCAATAATCAACAGTTATCAATAATGCGGTCTTCGATCGCTGTACTGAAAGGAACTAAAACTATGCTTTATCCTTCACTGGCAAGCTTGCTGAAACAAGTCAATAGCAGATATCTGCTTGTGAATATAATTGCGAGGCGAGCAAGGGACATTTCGACGATTGCCAACGAGCGTGATGAGCCATTCGAGGGCAAACCGGTATCCAAGGCTATCCAGGAAATTGCCATGGGCGAGCTGCGGGTCACCATTAATGAGAACGAATGATATCAGGGGTTAGGCAACACTTGACAATCCCTGACCATGCCAAGGAGCACAGAGAGATTTGCATATAGCCAAGATCGCGGTTTCGGCGGCGACATACTCAATCGACAAGCCTTATGACTATACAGTCCCCGAAGAAATGACCGGGCTAGCTATCCCGGGCATGAGAGTACTTGTTCCTTTCGGTTCCGGGAACAGAAGATGCGAGGGAGTCATACTCTCTGTTGCTCAAAACAGCGGCCAAAAGAACCTGAAAGCCATTGATTCTCTGCTTGATGAGTCGCCCGTCCTTTTTGCGGAAAACCTCAAGCTTGCGTTTTGGATGAGCGACAGGTTTTTCTGCACGGTTTATGACGCTCTGCGATCAATGCTGCCTGCCGGCATGTGGTTTACAGACGGTGCAAGGCGCCTTGGGGATAAAACGCAAAGCTGCGTCACACTGAAAATTTCCGCTCAAGATGCGATTGCGCTGGCAAATGACAGGCGGAAATCTGCTCCAAAGCAATCTGCTGTTTTACAGCTTTTAGCCGGGGTCGACAGCATTCGGCTCAAAGACCTATGTGCCGCTGCGGACGCCTTAACCCCAGCGCCGGTGAAAAGTCTTGAACAACAAGGGATACTGACAATTACGGAGCAAGAAGTATTGAGGCGGCCCGACATCAGGATTGTCAGTGATCCTGAACCTATTTTACTCAACGAGGAACAGCAATCTGCTTTTGATGGGCTGGCTTTGCTGCTCAGAAGCCGGGATCCGGAAGCCGCGTTGTTGCACGGTGTGACAGGCAGCGGCAAGACACCGGTATATATCAAACTTATCGAAGAAGCCCTCGGGCTCGGAAAGACAGCGATCGTTTTGGTGCCTGAAATTGCTCTGACGCCGCAGGTTGTCAGCATTTTCGCGTCATATTTCAAAGATTCTGTTGCGGTCCTGCACAGCGCGCTTGGGGTAGGGGAGCGGGTCGACGAATGGAAGCGCATAAGCTCCGGCGCTGTGAAGGTGGTTGTCGGGACACGTTCTGCGGTTTTCGCGCCCCTCAGAAACATCGGCCTCATCGTTCTCGACGAGGAGCAGGAACACACCTACAAATCGGAAAACAGTCCCCGATACCATGCACGCGACATCGCGAAGTATCGCGTGGTTCGTGAGGGCGCCCTCCTGCTGCTCTCGTCGGCTACACCGTCGGTCGAAAGCATGTTCAGCGCAAAAACAGGCAAATACAAGCTTTTTACGATCAACAGCAGATATAACAAAAAAGAATTGCCGTCCGTTTTGACTGTAGATATGAAAAAGGAACTCAAAAACGGCAATGGCGGCTCGATAAGCTCCGTACTGAGGCGCGAACTCGAATTAAACCTGAAAAATGAAGAGCAGACGATCCTTTTTATAAACAGGCGAGGCGCAAACACTCTTGTAGCCTGCGGGGAGTGCGGTTTTACATATCAGTGCGACCGATGCAGCGTTTCAATGACATACCATTCCGCAACTGACCGATTATTGTGCCACTATTGCGGTTTTTCGCTCCGCCTGCCGCATGATTGCCCGGAATGCAAAGGGAAACTAAAGTTTATAGGCGCCGGCACGCAGAGAGTCGAAGCAGAGCTCCTAGAGCTGTTTCCGGGTATTGATATCATAAGGATGGATGCGGACACAGTATCGCGCAGGAATTCCCACGACATGTTGCTCTCGTCTTTTCGGGAGAAAAAAGCATCTGTATTGCTTGGCACGCAAATGGTGGCAAAAGGACTTGATTTCGAGGGCGTAACATTAGTCGGCGTGATTTCCGCTGATGCGCTGCTGTATATGGGCGATTTTCGCGCGCACGAAAGAACATTCGCGCTGTTGACTCAGGTTGTCGGGCGTTCCGGCAGGGGGGAGAAGACAGGCAGGGCTCTCATCCAGACATTTACCCCCGGGCACGACGTCATCACTTTGGCGTCGAAACAGGACTATGATAGTTTTTACGAGCGCGAGATGATCCTGCGCCGGACGCTGGGCAGCCCTCCCGTGAACGATCTGTTGTCTGTGATGGTTTCCGGGCCCGACGAGCCCGCGGCCCTTAATGCGTGTTCGAGGCTCCGGGAAGCTCTTGCCTACTATTTCAGGTCCGATGATACGGTGAAACTGCTTGGCCCCGCGACCGCGCCGGTTTTCAAGCTAAAGAACAGGTTCAGGTACAGGTTATTGTTGAGCTGTGAGAATTCAAGGACAGTCCGAGATACGGTCGCGCATTCCATAAAGGAGTTCTCGCGTGACAAGCGCAGCAGGGGAGTATCTGTATTCGCGGACGCATACACATATGATTAATAAAGCAAAGGCGGTGTTAGGATGGCGTTGAGAAATATTTTGCGCAGGGGGGATCCGTCTCTCTTGAAGAAAAGCCGCGTGGTTACGGATTTTAATGAGAGGCTTTGCGTTTTGATCGATGACATGCGTCAAACGCTCCTTGAAGCAAACGGCTTGGGGCTTGCCGCGCCGCAGGTAGGCGTTTTGCGGAGAGTGGTGCTTATTGTCGATATGGACATCGAGACCGACGAAATGGGCGATCGCATTATCGAGATGGTCAACCCGGTGATAATAGCAAAATCTGGTGAACAAGAGGGGAGCGAGGGCTGCCTCAGCGTCCCAGGACTCTACGGGATCGTCAAGCGCCCCCAGCTTGCCAGAGTCAAGGCGCAAGACCGGTTTGGCAAAGAGTTTGAATTGTGGGGCAAGGATTTGACTGCGCGAGCGATTTGCCATGAGGTCGATCATCTGGACGGAATCATGTATACTACACTGACAGACCGGCTTATGACCGAGGAAGAACTCGAAGAGTTTTACGCAGAGCAGGCGGAGTTGGAAGAGGAACGTAATAGGGAATAGGGAATAGGAGACGATGGAAGAAAAAGCAGGGAAGGGAGAGACGGGAATTGAGAGTAGTTTTTATGGGGACTCCGGAGTTTGCCGTGTCTTCTCTTGAACGTTTATACGCCGACGGGCACGAAATCGCCGGTGTTTTTACGAAACCCGACAGACCCCAAAATCGGGGAATGAAGGTAGTATACAGCCCTGTCAAGGCATTCGCCCTTGCGCGCGGTTTGCAGGTGTACCAGCCGGAATCGCCGGCAGCCGGGTCTGCCCATGAGCTTATACGCGGGCTTGAATGCGATATCATCGCGGTTGTTGCATACGGAAGAATACTGCCCCGTGAGTTGCTCGACCTGCCTCCTATGGGCTGTGTCAATATCCACGCCTCGCTGCTCCCGAAATACCGCGGGGCGGCCCCCGCACAGTGGGCGATACTAAACGGCGAGGTAGAGACAGGGGTTACGTCAATGCGGATATCTGAGGAGATCGACGCCGGGGACATTTATTCTTTTAAAAAGACCGCTATCGGCGAAGACGAGACAGCCGGCGATGTGCTGGGTAGGCTGAGTTCCCTGGGCGCTGAGCTTTTGGGCGAAACAATCGACGCCATTTCGAGCGGAAATGCGGTGTGTATACCCCAAAAACACAACGAGGCAACATATGCGCCTCCGCTTAATAAGGAGATGTCACTTATTGATTGGTCCGACACAGCTTTGAATATCAAGCGCAAGGTACGCGGGCTCAATCCATGGCCGGTTGCGACGGCTGAATTCAACAGGGTCGTCTTTAAAGTGTTTTCGGTTGATATCGGAACCGGGAATCCCGGGGGGGCGAAACCGGGAGAAGTGATTTCCGCCGGACGTTCCGGGATCGTGGTGGCTTGCCGTGACGCTGCAATTATCATAAATGAATTGCAGGCTGCAGGAGGGAAGCGCATGCCTGCGGCGGAGTACTTGAAGGGGCATACTCTAACGTGAGGCTCCGCCCCACAACCCAGACGCCGTGCGCTACGACTAAATTCGCTTTGCGGCCGAAGTGAATCCGGCCTACGAATTTATGTCTTCGCACCGGCGCACCGCGCTTCGCGCGGCGATAGCACCTTACGGACCAATTATTTTCTTGTTTTTAATTTGCATTATTTGTCCGTATGGTACTATGAATTGAGAGTTAGGAGATATGGATGAGGTTGATAGCACGGGAAGCAACACTTAGGGCGCTTGGGACTTACAGGCGATATGGCTCTTTGCCGGACAAGGGTTTTGGCTCGTTATATGACGGAAACACAAGTGATCCGAGGGAATCGGCTCTGGTTTTGCAGATTTTCAACGGAGTATTGCAAAATATGGCATATTTGGATTTTATTGTTTCATCGTTTTCATCAATGGACATAAAAAAGATACACCCGCTCATACTTGATATACTTAGGTTGTCAGTGTATCAAATCATTTTCCTCGACAGGATCCCCCATAGCGCGGCAGTCAACGAGGGCGTATTGTTGGCAAAAAAGCAATCAAACCCGCGAACGGCTGGTTTTGTAAATGCTGTCCTGCGCAAAGTCGCGGCTTCTGCATCCCAGGATTGCCTGCCCGAGGTAGCAAATGAGGACGAATTCCAGTACCTATCAGTGAAGTACAGCCATCCTGAATGGCTGGTCAGGGAATTCTGCGGCCGCCTTGGTCCGGACGAGACCGAGAAACTTCTGCGCATCAACAATTCATCAGACACACCGATGACGGCGCAGGTGAATACGTTGTCGACCGATGTCGGCACGGTTTTATCGTCGCTGGCCGCGGACGGCGTCGAAACAAGCCAGCATGAATGGTTGAGCGATTGTGTCCTGATGCGCAGGTTTGGCCCGGTCGAGTCATTGGAGGCATTTAAAAAAGGCCATATTTATATACAGGATGTCGCTGCTCGCCTTGTTGTGCTCGCGGCAGACCCGAAGCCGGGCCAATATGTGATAGACGGATGCGCCGCGCCCGGCGGGAAGTCCATTACAGCTGCGATCAAAATGAATGGCATAGGGAAAATCCTCGCATGCGACGTCAGCATTTCCAAGCTTGAGCGAATCAAGGAATCTGTGTCGAGGCTCGGAATTGGAATTATAAGCGTTTTTGAACGGAATGCGCTTGAACGCGACCAACTGCTTACAGATAAGGCGGACGTAGTGTTTGCCGACGTCCCGTGTTCCGGTTTCGGGACAATCCGCAAAAAGCCTGATATTAGATATAAACCTCAGGAAAAAATATCCGGGCTGACTAATTTGCAGAGGGATATTTTGTCCAACCTGGCGACATACGTAAAGCCGGGCGGGACGCTGCTGTATTCCACATGCACAGTTTTGGAGCATGAAAATGAAGGCGTGATAGAGAGCTTTTTAAGCGAACATAAGGATTTTTCTGCCGTTTCTTTTGAGCTTCCCGGTCTCGGGCGGGTGCCGGACGGGAAAATTACGCTCTGGCCGCACATTCATGGGACTGACGGCTTTTTTATATGCAAGATGAGGCGCAGCGAGGCCGAATAATGCAGAATGCGGAATTTGGAGAATACCGAATGAAGCTTGATATTAAGTCCAAACTTCCGGAGGAATTGGAGGAGTACTTCAAATCGATCGGAGAGCCCGCCTACAGGGCAGGGCAAGTATTCCATTGGCTGCACGCCGGGGCCAAGTCTTTCCGTGAAATGACAAACCTGTCTTTGAAACTTCGCGCCGGGCTGGATGAAGAGTTTTTCATTACAGCCCCTGTTTTGCTTGAAAAGCAAATATCAAAGTCGGACGGGACGATAAAATTTCTCTGGCAGCTGTCTGACGGGAACACTGTCGAGAGCGTGCTCATGGAATATGAGTTTGGGCTCACTGTTTGTATATCGACTCAGGTTGGATGCAGGATGGGGTGTGTTTTCTGCGCGTCGGCGCTGGGCGGTTTGGTACGGAACCTGACGGCTTCTGAAATGCTCGACCAGGTATTGTTTTCCCAAATTGAGGCAGGGAGCAGGATTTCCAATATTGTACTCATGGGAATAGGCGAGCCGCTTGACAATTATGACAATGTGATGTCTTTTTTGAGACTGGTCAATGCCCCGAACGGGTTGAATATCGGAATGCGGCATATCACGCTGTCCACATGCGGCATTATAGAAAACATTGACAAATTAGCGGAAAGTGAGATACAATTGTCACTGGCAATCTCCCTCCACGCGCCGGACGACGAGACCAGATCGCTCCTGATGCCGATAAACAAAAAGACGGGCACGGACGAGCTGATAAGCGCTTGCAACAGGTATTTCAAGTCGACCGGAAGGCGCATTTCATATGAGTATGCATTGATAAACGAGGTCAACGATACCAGGCACCATGCCCAGATGCTTGCAAAGATAATCAAACCCGGCGGCGGCCATCTGAACCTTATACTGCTGAACAACGTGCCCGAGTATCTCTTTGAGCCCAGCGCAGCGGACAGAGTTGACGCCTTTACGGATATTTTGAAAAAACAAAGAATAAACTTCACAATTCGCAGAAAACTGGGCGGCGACATCGACGCCTCATGCGGGCAGCTCCGCAGACGTCTTGCATTTGCGAGGGATTAGGAGCCGGGTAAGTCGATAGTGGGTAGTGAGTTGTTAATAATGAATTTGTTCATTGTACACTGTACACTGTACACTGTAAATCGTACACTGGAGCGTTTATGGAGCTTTGGGGGGTAACAAACAGCGGTAAGGTCAGGCGGCAGAACCAGGACGTCTTTAAAACTCTCTACGATGATGAAAAAGGCGTTGCGGTACTGGTCGTTTGCGACGGCATGGGCGGCGCGAAAGCAGGCAATATTGCCAGCCTCCTTGCCGCTGACACATTTATGCATCATATAGGCAAATATATCGAAGACGCCGGGTGCATAGACGAAATAGCCGAGGAGATGTCAAAAGCGGTCGTTGCAGCAAATACCGCTGTATATGAAAAAAGCGCCCGGAAAGACGAGTACGCCGGAATGGGCACGACTCTCGCGGCGGCTATTTCGACCGCCGGCGGCGAGGTTGTCGTGAACATTGGCGACAGCCGGGTTTACTATGCCACTCAAGATGAGATAACGCAGGTTACAAGGGATCATTCTGTCGTTGAAGATATGCTTATTAGAGGGGATTTGACAAAGGATGAGGCGCGTTTTCACCCGAACAAGCATCTCATAACACGCGCCCTTGGCACAAGCCGCATCGAAAAGCCTGATGTGTTTTACCTCGACTTGTCAAGCGGCGAGCAATTGCTTCTTTGCTCAGATGGTTTGTCGAATATGGTTTATGACGACGAGATGTTTACAGCTTTGCAGCAAGGTAGTGACGTTCGTGAATGCTGCGAAAACCTTGTTGACATGGCTCTGTCCCGGGGGGCTCCGGATAATGTTACTGCCGTGGTTTTCAGAAAATAGTAGGAGAGTAGTTCATGGACAGCAGCAGCAAGTATATCGGAAAAATGCTTGACAATAGATATGAGATACTTGAGCTCATCGGCAAGGGTGGGATGGCTTTCGTCTATAAAGCTCGCTGCCACCGCTTGAACAGATATGTTGCTATAAAGATTCTAAAAGACGATCTCGCCGGTGACGAAGAATTCAAGAGGCGGTTTCACACTGAATCACAGGCTGTCGGAATGCTCTCCCACCCCAATATCGTCTCAGTCTATGACGTAAGCCGTTCTGACAACACAGAGTATATTGTCATGGAGCTGATCGAGGGTATAACGCTCAAGCAGTATATAAACAGAAAAGGATTGCTAAACTGGAAAGAGGCCCTGCATTTTTCGACTCAGGTTGCAAAAGCGCTCAGCCATGCGCACTCGCGCGGAATAATTCACCGCGACATCAAACCGCACAATATCATGATACTAAAGGACGGAAGCGTCAAAGTCGCGGATTTCGGCATCGCGCGGCTGCTCACTATGCAAAACACTCTGACGCAGGAGGCGCTCGGCTCCGTCCACTACATTTCACCCGAACAGGCAAAAGGCGGGCATGTGGATGCGCGCTCTGACATCTACTCTGTCGGCGTCGTCATGTATGAGATGCTCACCAGCCGCTTGCCGTTTGTCGGAGAGTCGGCTGTTTCTGTCGCTATTCAACACATAAGCGCGATTCCGCTCATGCCGCGCGAGCTCAACCCGGATGTGCCTATCGGCCTTGAGAACATCACAATGCACGCGATGGACCCGGATCTGAACATGCGCTTTTCGACTGCCGACGAATTGCTGAACGATTTGGAAGAATTCCGCAAGAATCCATCAATAACATTTAATTACGCGGCGTCGGATGCTCCTGAAAGGCAACTGAAAAGCATCCCGGATGAGCAACAGGAAACCAGATTCGTAAACGTGCCGCTCAATGGCATACAGGATCGCAAAGTTGATCATATTGACCCGCCCAAGCGCCCAATCATTAAGAGCAAGCCTGATATGACAAGCGACGAGTTTCGCACCGTTAAGACGAGGGCGACGAGCACTTCCACTCTTGTCGGGATATTTCTCATCGTCTTATTCCTGATTGCTGTCCTTGTTTTCATGTGGAATTATCTTTTGAAAGACATTTTCAGCACGGGCGCGAGGGAACAACTTATAATACCGGGCTTTGTCAATCACTTATATGAGGATATTATCAAAGATGAGGAGTACATGGGGCTTTTCAACTTCAGGCCGACCTATGTGTACAATGACGAGATCGAGGCGGGCCTGGTGATTTCGCAAAGCCCGGAGGAGAACGACAGCGTTGATGCGCCGATACCCGGCAATAAAGCCAATATCGGGCTCATGGTGTCACTCGGGGCGGAACCGTCAGTTTTAATGCCGGATTTGATCAATCAGCACTATATCAACGCAAGAAATGTGCTCAACGGCCTCAATTTGGATCTGGTAATTTTACCGGAGATTGTCGTCGACGACAGGGAGGCGGGATACGTGATAAAGACTATCCCGGCTTACGGTGCGACTCTTACACGCGGCGACAGTGTATCAATCATATACAGCGGCGGGCCTGTCATTGAGTCCAGGGAGGTTCCGGATCTGGTCGGCAGGACAAAGGCTCAGGTGAAAAATGCGCTTGAAAGCCTTGATATAACCCCCATTTTCATCGAATGGCAGGATGACGCCCCGGAAGGCACAGTCCTGTTTATAGAAAAAATGGGGCAGATGATAAACATTCCGGCAACGATAGAGGTTCATGTCTCATCAGGGCCGCCGGAGACGGAGCCGCCGGAAACAGAGCCGCCGGAGACGGAGCCGCCGGAAACGGAACCGCCGGAGACAAAACCGCCGGAGACAGAGCCGCCGGAAACGGAGCCGCCCGAGACAGAACCGCCAGAGACGGAGCCGCCGGAAACGGAACCGGAGGAAACTGTGGACCCGGATACGATCCCGCCCCCCTGGCTGGCGTCATAATTATTATGGATGAAGGCATTATTTTCAAAGCTTTAAGCGGGTTTTACTATGTTGAGTCCCGGGAGGGATCGATTGAATGCAGGGCGCGCGGCCGTTTCAGGCTTGAAAAGAATACTCCTCTTGTAGGCGACAGGGTCGAATTCAACCAAACCGAGCAGGGCAGGGGATACATAACGGCGATTCTGCCCCGAAAGAATGTCTTTGTGAGACCGCCGATCGCAAATCTTGACAAGATGGTCATAGTGGCGTCCGCAGCCATCCCTGTGTCGTCGCCGTTCCTTATTGACAGAATGTGCGCCGTCGCGCAAAAGAATGAATGCGAGCCTATCATCTGCATAAATAAATGCGACCTTGATCCCGCGAAAGCGCTCTATGACATATACAGCAGCGCCGGGCTCAGGACGATCAGGACAAGCGCGGAGACCGGCGAGGGTGTCTCTGATTTGCTGGATGTGATCAAGGACTCGGTATCAGTCTTTACAGGGAACTCCGGGGTAGGGAAGTCGAGCATTCTCAATTTTATATACCCCGGGTTTCACATAAAAGTTGCTGAAATAAGCGCCAAACTCGGCAGGGGAAAGCATACGACGCGCCACGTGGAACTCTATAAACTGCCCGGTGGTGTTGTAATTGCCGATACGCCGGGCTTTTCAGCGTTTGATACGGAAAACCTTGCGGCAAAAGAGGACATCCAGTATTTGTTTCCCGAATTTGAGCCTTATCTCGGCGGATGCCGGTTTACGGACTGCTCGCATACAAAGGAGCCCGGATGCGCCGTTCTCGAGGCGCTTGAAGCAAAGAAACTTCAGAAAACACGGCACGACAGCTATGCGAGGCTCTATCAGGAAGCGAAGGAATACAAGGAATGGGAACACTAATGCGGTCTGCGACCGCAATGTACAATTTACAATGTACAATGTACAATTGGGACGGAGATACGGTTTCGCTCAACACTCATAATTCATAATTCAACACTTGCGGTCGCTGACCGCGTTAGGGAGGCATTTATGAATCGTTTTAGGAAACAGGTTTCTATTATTGTTGTTATCGTAATAGTTTTGTCGGTTTTGACGCCGGGGTTGGCTTCGGCGGCGGACGTCGGAGGAAAGGAGATATCGTCAAAAGGCGCGTGCGTCCTGGACTTCGAAACAGGCCTTATGATATACGGCTACAATGAGTATACGCCGAGAGTTCCTGCAAGCATGACAAAACTCGTAGCGGTCTACGTGATTTTCGACGCTATCAAGGAAGGTGAGATAAGCCTCGATACAACTACCAGAATCAGCAAGGGCGTCAGCCAGTTATCGGTCAACTGGGATTATTCAAACGTCCCGCTGGATGAGGGGACGTCCGTAACGATAAGGGAGCTTTTGGACGTCGTATTGATCTGGTCGGCCTGCGCCGCTACGGTAGCATTGGGCGAGGCCTTGTACGGCAGCGAGGAAGCGCTGGTTGCGCGAATGAATGAAAAAGTCTCCAGCCTCGGTTTAAATTCGCATTTTTATGACTGCTACGGCGTTTCCGCTAGCAACAGCATTACTCCTTACGGAATGGCTATGGTCGCAAGATGCCTGATACTCGAACATCCCGAAGTTCTGCAGATAACCTCAAAAAAGAGCATAACATTTCGCGGCACCGAGTATAAGAACACGAATTTGCTGCTTGGCGACTATCCCGGGGTCGACGGGATGAAAACCGGATATACCGATCCCGCCGGCTTTTGTTTCACCGGGACTTCCCAGAGAGGCGGGCGCAGGATCGTTGCCGTTACTATGGGGTCAACGTCAGAATCACGTTTTCCTGATGCAAGGATCCTTCTGGATTATGGTTTTGCAAATGCCGAAAGCATTATAGCGGAGATTAATAAAACTGCCAGCGCGGCTCCAACCGGCGCTGACCTGATACTCAACGGTGTGACTTTGCCGCTGAGCGCTTACGTGATAGACGGGAATCATTATTTCAAACTGAGGGATATTGCATATTTATTGCGCGAGACGGATTGCTGTTTTGACGTAACCTGGAATATTGAGAGAAAGTCAGTCGATATTGTGAGCGGCGAGCCTTATCCTTTCAGCGCCGACATCAACAGGGATATTGGTCAGGAGGCAAAAAAATGTACTCTGTCGCCTTCATTGTTTTTCATTGATGACGTAGAGTATTCGCTGGAGGCTTATTTGATCGATGGGAACAATTATTTCAAGCTCCGCGACCTTGGCCCGATTTTCGGTTTCGACGTTGACTGGGAAACTGAGACTCACTCTGTCACAATCGATACAAATCTTGAACCTGCCGCCTGATTAGCAGGGCAAGCAAGCGTAGCAATTTTTGCAACAATTTAATCATATCTATAGGGACGACCGCCCTCGGTCGTCCGATATGCGGGAAATATGCATGTTATCGGACGGTCGAGGGCGACCGTCCCTACAAGTGTTTGTGCATTTTATTGGAAAAAGTGTTGACAAAACGCTGAAAATTATAGTATATGTAGATATATATGTATAAATTTTGCATAAAAATTGCATAAATGATGTGAAATTTCAGCGTAAGGAGTCGCCGATATGAAAAGAAAAACCCCTCGCGCCATGAATAAGCCTTTGAAAAGGGTTACAAGTTTTTTGCTAGTGCTGCTATTTGTGCTGCCGATGTCCGTCGATCTGCTGAATTTGCTCCCAGTGCGTGCAGCGGATGAATTTGTGTTACTTTTGAATTGGGAAGTGACGACATCCAATAACGTCTCTCTTTCTCCCGACAGGGCGGACCTCACCCTGACCCCGCTGCACAACTCGGTAAATCAAAACACCGCGGGGCTTTCGCCTCATTCGGTGAGGCTGAAGCTGGAATTTGCCCCGCCGCATGGGGTAGACGCTTTGCCGGGCGAGGTCGAGGTGCGCGTCCCGATGTATATTTTCAAAACCCGCGACGGCTCAAACATCGTCAACACCACCCTGGCCAATTCGCAGGGGGTTCATCCCGTGACGGCGTTTGGTATGGAGCACAACTCCGGCCTCTACTATGAAATCGACGAAGACACCGACGAATACGTTTTCAAAAACTGGAACGAACTCACCGGCGGGTACTACACGGTCGTCTACATTACGTATAATTATATCCCAGAAAAAATCAAAGACGGTTATTTCAACGGCGATATCACCGCCACGGCGGAATTTTTGCCGGACGGCGGTTCGCTGGATTATAAGGAATCCGCCCCGCTGTCCGTCACGGTAAATACCTTCGTGGCGCCGCCCGCTAGCTTTAGCGTGAACTGGTACAGAACCTCCGATCCCAGCCAGTTTAAGTATGAAAGTTGGATAACAACCCCTAGCACCCCCAACTTCGGCGCAAGACCTGCGGGGTCTGTGTTTGGCTCGCCGTATTCCGTGTTTACCGCCGACGATATCGGCAATATTTATTTGGGCGATGGCAAATATGTCGCTTATGAGGATATCGGGAGCGAAAAATACTACTACCTGATATGGGAAATAAAATACCAGCGCAGGGCGAACTGGAGTACGCAGCCGTACTACATCAACATCGACATAGCGCTCAGCGAAGCCGGCGGAGGCGAGATAGTCGGCATCTGCGGAAATGACGTGAATAACAACGCGGACGCCGGTCTCAATAACCTCCCGTTTGTCGGGCAGGCAGCGGCGCAGATCAACGCGGCTGCGGTCGTAAGCCCGTCGAATTTCCCGTCGAAAACCGCCACCGTCAACCTCCTGACGACGCCCTCCGCATTCGACACGAGGGGGGATTCGTATATCGTCACCATGTACCGATGGGTGCTTGTCAGATACCCCAGGGGCGAAGGCGAAGGCCTGGGCTACAACGTGGACGAAACGCTCTCCGCGAAGCTTACGCTGACGGGCATAGACCATATGGACGACCCCTCTGAGGGCATGGGCAGCGACATCGAAGACAATGTCTTATGGCAAACCGGCGAAACGGGCGCGGTTACAAGGCCCGCGTCGCCCACCGCCGGCAGGGCTTATGTCGGCGACCCGATGTATACCCACGTCCGGGAAGTCAAAGGCCCCGTATATATCTATACGCCCGTCGTGCACACCTACAGCGGCGGCAATTACAACACCTTGAAATACGATATCGGCGGCAGCTACGCCAATAACAGCACTCCCACCGTATACAGCGCCATCAACAGGTTATCCGAAGGCAGCGTCACAAACCCCGTTTCCGTGTCTTTACTCCGGACGGCGGCTGACGCGTATTCTTTCAGGTTGCGAGCAGCGGCTCAGGGCTGGGCGCTGACCCGCGCGGACCCGGAGGACATTATCCCCGACATAGACAGCCACGACCCGCGTAATTATTACAAAAAAAACTATACAGTCGAGCTCACGGACGGCATGGTCTTTTTACGCGAAGTGCGTTTGACCAAGGATGATTACGCGATCACCAGATCTTATCTGACATATACGGAATACGTCCATACCTTCAACCCAAACAACGGAAACCTGACGGCGTATGAGGTTGCCTATTACGACGGAAACCCGACCCCGGCTCAACTGGAAGCCATGTCGCCGTACGCGCAGGTAGCTCCCTATGCGCCGATTGAAATCTGGTATAAAACCATCTACAGCGGGGATAATTGGCTGAAAGCCGGCGAGGTAAAGAGGACAGCCGCAAGCGTCTACACATATACGACGGCGGACGGCACGCAACTGGAAAATCCAAGCCTCCCCATGAGCTCGGGCAATCAACTGAAATTACCCTACGGCACATACGAGATAAAGTATATTCATACAAGCAGCCGTTTTCAGGTCGTTATCGATTCCTATTTCACAGTGGATCTGTATTCCACGAACCGCGTCCTCGCCTTGCTGGACGGCGGGACTGTGGACGGCTTGACTTACGGGCGTACCGATTCGGCGCAGTTGCGGAATATCCACTCCATGGCTGTCATAGACTCGGCGGGTGCGGTCAGGAATTTTGTGCCGCTCACCTCCATTTATGCGTCAAGCTACCCCGGCGGGACGGGGGTGACTGTCGCGGATAACGTCTCGCCTTCCTTCTATCAAAACTCCCTGTATGCCCGCAGCGCGGATTTATACCCTTCCACCCCCGCCGGCCAAAGCGTGATGCAGTATTATACCTATTTCATGTTGAACAGGACGGCCGCCACGACCGTCATCGAGAAATTCAACACCGCCGACCGCAAAGACGCAAGCAACGCGCAAAACGGTTACGCGACCAACAACACCATCACGGACGACGGCGCGAAAGGGCTAAGGTCGATCCATCAGCAGGTTCGCGTCTATGACCAGATCTACTACAACCCGTCGCTCGTCCCCGGAAGCAACAGGGAAGAAAGAATGGAAGACCTCGCGGACAACAA
>JGI24702J35022_10000307_pt1 | contig 28939 bp, 23 predicted proteins | sample TergutTh196P4_FD_35022 | JGI IMG/M metagenome (IMG submission 35022)
TGTTGTGCCTGTTGGGTAGGTGCCTGCGCCTGTTTCTGTTGCGTAGCTGTTGTTTACGGTTACGTTGTGGCGTGTTTCGAATATGTCTGAACTAACCCATACTGCTGGATAAACAAGACCGTACCCAAAAGCATAACCATTAGGCAGATTACCAGCAGGACTATTTAGTATATCAAGCTCGTGTACATAACCTGTATCTAGTAATGCACTTTGAGTTTTAACATGATTACCTGGTGTACGTAACCACATAGCATAGTAAAAACCAAGGGTTGATTTCGGGATGTTAACCTTTGCGAAATTAGCAGCTGCTTCAGCTGGGCTCACATAAGTAGCGGTTGTTGCGCCTGGAAAGTTGCGGGTAATGGACAAATAGTTTGCAGCTTCGCTATAGCTTAAACAAAAAGCGATGTTGTTACCAATGCCCACCTGATATTTGGTTGGAGTGCTTAGTCCGTCAGTTAATGTTGTTGAAGTGTAACGAGTGCCAAGGGTGTTGAGTGCATTGTGTTGTAAAGTAAAGTCACGTAGTCGAGCATCAGCAGGTAAGACATCATAGAAAGTGTTTATGCCATCTTTATCAGGTTTAACTTCAAGGAAATTAAACCAGCAATCAATGTCGTGGCTAACGTTGTCTTTAGTGTAGCCGACGTTTGTATCACCGTCTTTTGGGGCTTGCCATCTGGCACTTTGCCAGTATGGGTCTCCATAATGGAAAGACTGTAAATTAAGGTAATCGGCCCGTACAATCAATGAATTATCACCGTATCGTGCAATTTCCACCCAATTAGATGTGTCACCCGTCAGTTCTGGAGTGAGAATTCTGCCATCTACACCAACTGGGGCATCAGTAACAGGAGCAGCAAGGCTTGTTGGAATAGGCAAGAGCAGCATAGTTAGCAAGACAAAAGTTAAAGTTAAAGAAAACAAAAACCGTTTTCTTTTTGTAAATAAATTCAATTTAGTACTCATTTTTATTTATCACTAATCCATAATTTTTATATGGAAAAAACTATTTAGGCCACGCATATAAAAATTGCGGGTATACAAAACATAAAAGTAGATAAAAATTCTTAAAACATAAAAGTTACAAAATAAATTAAACATATGATAGAAGTTTTATATATTAAATTTTCAAATAAAATATATATGTGACAACAGGCAAAAAATGTTTGATACAAACTACCATACGTCAAATCCTAAAACAACAAAGACACAAACCCTACAAAACCCAAAAATAACACCAAAAACCACGCCAAACACACAAAAAATGAGCAAACACACCTAACCAACAAACAACAAACACAAAAAAACCCCGCCACACCTACAAAAACTAAAGCAAACACAACAAAAAACCACCACACAACCAAACACCACCAAACAACAAAAAAAACCATACACCCATAAATACCACACACATTTACACATTATTTTTCCACAACAACCCTAAATTATCACATGACCATAAAAATAATGAACCTATTTAATCTCAATGACTAAAATATTTGTCATAATAACACAAAAAAATACTACAACACTTGTACACAAATTATGCACGTATAAAAAAAGGGAACACAAAAAGCTATCGTTTTTTAAGAATGATAATAATCACACTAACTATAACCATAATTACAATTACCACTGCAACAAAAAGAAGAAAATTATTACCAAAATTTACATCCCTTGTAGCTGAAGAAGGCACATTCCCATCTAAAGACGCACCAGAAAAATCGGAACCACCACCATCAACCACAGCACCATATCCACCAGCAGTAGGATGACTAGATATTACCTCACCTTTTATACCACTTGTAGCTGAAGAAGGCACATTCCCATCTAAAGACGCACCAGAAAAATCGGAACCACCACCATCAACCACAGCACCATATCCACCAGCAGTAGGATGACTAGATATTACCTCACCTGTATCTGCCCAAATACTTAACTGCCACGCATTAAACGACAAATCCGACGACAAAACCAACGGTGCCTCAACAAACCAATAAGGATACAACACCAAACCATCACCTCTAGTACCCATACGCAACTCCGTAATAACCGGCCTATCAGAAGGAAAATCTATACCCGCCAAACCCGCCGCACCAGAAGCCTGCTCCCATGCAATAACAATAGCTTGCTCCCTAGTAATTATCATATCCCCATCATCTATGAAGTAAAGATTCCAACAGTCTGTAAACCCCATAAAATAACCATCAGGTTCAAAATGAAGACTAATACTTTGAGGCGTTTCAGCACCACCATAAGCATTCATAAAATAAAGCTCAAGAACAGGCGAAGGCCCAATCTTGGGATTTCTATCAAAATAAGCTGTGCACCTTATGTCCCCAACAGTCTTATTTTCAAGATCCCTGATAGTTTTAGCAGGCTCAATAATGCGTTGCATATCTACAATATCAGAATTGTCCGTGAAAGCTTGCAACCTAGAAAGAACTTCCCTAGCCGCAACAAGAGGATCATCAGACAACTTATTGATATAATGCACCGTTGACGAAGAACCCTCAGTTATTGATGTGTACACATAGCGTAATTGGTTGCTTAAGTAAAAGGCGGCAACAGAAAGTTTACTTTCCTTGGAATCCAAAGTCATCCCCATAAGTTCCTCTCCCTTGTAGTCTTTTTCGAACCCAATTGCAGGTGCTGCACGATAGCTAGTTACATTTATAGTGTATTTGTCTACGTCAATGCCTAAAATATCTCTTAAAGCATTAAGCACTTTATCCTTAACAACTTCTTGTGATGCAGTAGCATTAGGAGTTGGAATAAACAATACAAGCAACACTACAGACATAGTCAATATGGACCAAACTTTTTTAGATAACCTCATATTTGTATCCTCCATTAATATGGGAGAACCATATTGCTATTGCCCAATACTCACATATAACATTTACACCATAGGTCATGTTTTGTAGAATAAAACATGTAACCATTGTAAAGCGATGTTGTCATAAAAGATTTTGAGGAGCTACTCGTTACATCAAAGGTTGCTGTATCAAGTGCTGTTTTAACTGAATAATAGTCGTTAGTCTTAATTATTATCTTGACAATTTCTCATAGTAGACTATGCAGTTTTTATATTTTTATATGCCTAATTTGATCATTTAGTAACATGTTTATTCAGTTTGAGAATACAAAAATAACAAAGACTAAAGTATAGTAAACTAAAAATGGCATGTAACAATTTTTCTTTTGTGGATTAACTGTTATTTTGTATATTTTATTGGTTGCCGTTTGAATTTTTTCTTACAGATTATACTACAGAAATGATAAGTTTCACCTTCATAGGTGATTTTAAATTTAGCAGTATTTTCGTCTAGAACCATACCACAAACTGGGTCTCTAAATGACATTCTCTGGATTAAACCTCAGTGAAGAGTATACTTGCAGCAATTTATGGTTAGTGGTAGAGTTAAAGTAAAGTTTAGAAAAAATAAACGAAATAAATAAAAGTGTAATTTAAAGAAGGATAAATTTGTGTGATTTGGTTATCAGGAGGTTTGTTAGTAGAAGCTTTGTATTGGTGAATCGTTGCTATTTTGTACGTTTTTGTTTTTTGCACTAATTTCTTCTATGCGTGTTTTTGTTAGAGCTTTGATGTTGTTAAAGTTACTTAATTCGCCGTAGCTAACTAATGTTATTGCGGTGCCTGTTGTGCCTTTACGAGCGGTTCTGCCGATTCGGTGGAAGTATACTGGAGGGTCATTAGGTACATCATAATTGATAATGTGGGTAATGCCTTCAATGTCTAGGCCTCTTGCAGCTACATCGGTTGCAACAAGCAAGCTGAGGCGACCTGTTTTAAAGTCGTTAATTGCTCGATCACGTTGAGCTTGTGTAAATCCAGCATGTAATGCTTGAACACGAAAGCCTTTTTTATACATTTGGCTAGAAACACGACTTGTATCTCTACGAGTTCTGCAAAAGATTATAGCTTTTTCTACTTCATCCTGTCGTAAAATATCACACAAAGTATCAAATTTGCCGTGTTGATTGATGATTGTGTAGTATTGTTTCATTTGAGTAACTGCAATTTCGTCTTTGCTTACAAGTATTTGTTCAGGATTTTTCATATACTTGTTACATATGCGCATAACTTGGTTATCAATTGTTGCACTAAAAAGACTTGTTTGTCTATCACGTGGCGTTCTAAAGAGAATGTATTCAACATCTTCTAGAAAACCCATATCAAGCATACGATCGGCTTCATCCAGCACAACAATTTTTACTGAAGACAAATTGAGCATATTGCGTTTCATTAAATCAATAATTCGCCCAGGAGTACCTACAACAATGTGAACGGTACCGTTTAATGCGTGAACTTGCTTGTTAATTGATTCTCCACCATAAACCGGTAGAACACGAATTTTTGCGTATTTAGCAAACTTGGCAAGATTATCAGCTACTTGCACAGCTAATTCACGTGTTGGAACCAAAATTAAACCTTGAACGCCTTTAATATTGGGATTTAGTTTCTGAATCATAGGTACGCCAAAAGCAGCAGTTTTACCTGTTCCTGTCTGGGCTTGCCCGATAACATCTTTGTCTTCAAGCAGAGGCATTATTGCTTGAGCTTGGATGGGAAAAAGAGTAGTAAATCCTATTTCGTTTAAACTTTTTAAAATGTCCTTACTCAAAGGTAAGTCTTTAAATGATTGTTCTTGCAACTGTTTTTTCTCCTGCCACAGAATGTCATGTTATAGTTTTTGAAAGCTCAGGAGCCTTGATTGTTATTACATGAGTTAATGTGACACGCTTCATCTTTTTATGGCAGAAATATAAAAAGATTTGTAGATCTAAAACAATAATGGAACGTGAGAAAAACAATAACTTGAAAATAATTGTTCAAAAAAATCATTAAACTACCACATTCAAATAATGCACACTGTTTAAACGAAAAAACAAGATATATCCAAATTTATATGACATATTTTATGCATGTAATTTTCAAAAGGTAAACAGAAAAAATGGTAGTACACGTTATATGTAGAAATATGGTTTAACTGTATTGCTCAATACAATGAAAAAGATATGCCACCTGTCTAAACGTTGATACTCTTCAATTTTTGGGTAATGTTCGAGTTTGGTTGTGGTATATGTTGAAATGGTTTATGGTGGCATTGTGGGTAATGAGTATGTGTTACGTCATTATCTGTGAAATACGCGTGTTGTGAGAGAATAAATTTTTAATAAAAATAAAGCAGAAAATATTTTTAACTAAAAAGAAATTGTGAAAAGAAGATTATTTTTGTAAAAAGTTTCGAAGTTCTTTCATCTTGTGAATCTCGATAGAGTTACTTGCATGCCGCATAGTAGTACGTGCACCAGCTGTAAACAATACTGTTTCCTTATCAGAAAGTAAACGCGACAAATACAACTTGTTCGCAACAAAAGAAATGGTATCCTTCTCTGACAAATAATCAATATAAACAGGCTGAACACCAAAAGTTAATTCTAACTGTTTTTTAACCTTAATATCAGGAGTTACAGCAATAATAGGCTGAGAAATTTTAAAACGGGAAATCATTCGCGCAGTATAACCGGTTTTAGTCAACGTTATAACTTTATCCAAAGGCATATTCTGGCAAATTCGCTGAATCGCTCTACTAATAGTATCAGAAATATTAACAAAATGTGTATCCTCAACCCTGCTTCGCACAGCATTCTCAGTCTCATTAGCAATACGACTCATCATATTCACAGCTTCCACAGGATACGCACCAATCGCAGTTTCACCTGAAAGCATAACCGCATCTGACCCATCCAAAATAGCATTAGCAACATCACTCACCTCTGCCCTAGTAGGCTGAGGATGATACACCATAGACTCCAGCATTTCAGTAGCTGTTACAACCAACTTACCTCGCTGATTACAACGCTTAATAATAGACTTTTGAACCAAAGGTACCTTCTCAGGTTCAATTTCAACCCCCAAATCACCTCGCGCAACCATCACACCATGAGCCACCTCCAATATATCATCAACATTAGAAACACCCTCAAAATTCTCTATCTTTGCAATAATACCTCCATCATAAATTTCAGCAAGGTCTTTAACATCACAAACATTTCGAGCGAAAGACAAAGCAATATACTCTACATTAAATCGTTTAGCAAAATCCACTATCGCCAAATCATAATCAGTTAACGTAGAAACCGTTAACCGTTTATTAGGCAAATTAACACCTTTACCATCCTCAATCACACCTCCAACATTAACATGCAAAAACAATTTTTCATCAGATTTTTCAGTAATAATCGTACGAATCTTCCCATTATCAAAAAGAACGATATCACCAACAGAAACAGTATCATAAAAATTATGGTTAAAACTTACCGCACACGTCTCATCAAAACCAACCTCTAAAATTTCACCCTTAACCAACTGTCTTTTCTGCAAAACTTTTAACCTGATTTCTGGACCCTTTAGATCAATAATAATCGGAATATCAACAACCTTACGCACAGTCTCAATCACTGACTGATACTGAGCCGTATTTCCATAAGCAGTATTAATCCTAACACCATTCATACCCACGTGAACCATTTTTTTAACTATTTCCATAGTACAACTAGCTGGACCAATCGTGGCAATAATTTTTGTCTTTTTCATAAACACCCACATATCAAAATAACCTACTCAAAATTAAAGTATAACGGTACAAAAAACAATAACACTAACATAACTAAATAGAAAACAACAAACACTCAACAAACATCAAACACTCACCAACCAGTTGAACATAATTAAATACTATAATACATTATACTCTGTTTATGGGGCATCATCCACGAACTCGAACATCTAAAAGAGAAATTCGAGAATATAGAAAAGTCTTTCGAGAAAAAAGTAAATCAAACAAAAATAATACAAACAAGTCAGAAGAAAAAACAATTTTTTTACAACAAGAAATTTTTGAAATAACTCTTAAACGTCTGCATACATTAGGTAACCAAAAATTTGGTTCATCACCATTTAGTCAACACTTTAACCGTTGGCTTCAAACTATAGAAACAATTCTGGACGAATTTGAAAAACAATCATTGATAAATATTGATGACCAATTCAGAGAAGAACGCAAACAAATACTTGACACAATTAAACTTCAACTTGAAAAACATCAACAAAAAGAAGCCGACATAGAGAGACAAATAAACAATTTATCAGGTACCAAAAATCGTCTTCAACAAACAAACAAGGACTACTTAACTAAAACAACAATACTCAAAAATCAAAAAGCAACAGCATTAAAACAGTTAAACAGAGAGTTAGAGATTTTGAAAAACGAACAAGACCAAATAGTTAAATTAAAAACAGGTTTTTTCAGAGGCATTTCCAAAAAAGAACGCGAAGAAAAAGAAGCTTTAGCAGTACAACGTTACATGGATAAACAACAAGAATATGAAGTAATTATACTACATTTTAAAGAAAAACAAAAACAACTCAAAGAAAAATTTGAAAACAAAAGAGAGCCTTTACTTGAAGATATAAAAAAACATCAAAAATATGTTAAAGAAATAGAGAACGATACTTCTTTAGAAGAAAGATGGTTTACCTGTGAAGCCTTAAAAGATATGCTTAACAATTTTTTACAAAGAAAATAACCACAATCAACACACCACATCAATAATTAAAACAACCTCCAAAAACTAACAATTTACACTTCAAAACAACAAAAACAAAAAACACACAACAACTACAACACACAAATTTACCCAACCTTACCTCTACCAACAATAACTAAAAATTTCAAAACTACCTTTACTAACATAAAAAAAGAAAAAGAAAAACACTATGTTTCAAGCAAGGTTTTTAACAAATTAATTGCTGACCATGCAGCTAACGCACTTGTGTGCGGATTGTCTGGGTGTGGATCATTTGCAAATTTTAGATGCATTTCGCCGTAGTGCCAATTTATGCTGATTTCATGAGTATTCCGTTTGACGCTTGGGTCAGAGATTACTTGTACTTTAACTTTAACAGGTTTAACAGTTAAGGCTAATGTAGCCGCTACATTCATTTCTTTTGGGAACCGTTGTGCCGCTTCTTTAGCGTAGCCTTCATATACAATTAGTGCTTCAGCGTTATTTTTGCCAAGAGCCTTTGGAGGTTTATGTGTGGTCAAGGTTATTTCGTCTATACCTGCAAGAGCAGCACTAGAGAGCGCATCTAATCCGCCTATCGCGCCAGATGGAAAATGTACATGTTGGCTTCCAGTTCCAATACTTAGCAGAGCACCGGTACTCATAACGATGAGATCTATATTTGTTGTCAAGATTTTGTCAAAATATTCAGTTATAGCTTGTTGTGAGGCTGCTTCTACGATTACTTTAGGTTTTTGAGCAAGAAGAGCATCTATGTTGTCAACTATTTTGACTGAAAATCGAAGTTTGTTTTTCAGATTTTGTGCACATTGTAGGTCTGTGTCAAAAATAACTAGTTCGTCACATAACACAAGTCCACGTTGAATTGCTTCAGCAATTACGGTACCAATTGCGCCGGCACCTATTAAACCAACACGTTTAGATTTAGTCATTACTTGTTCTCACCTTATTTTAGTTAGTATTCTGTTTGGATATACACTTCTGTAGAAGGAACTTGTATTCCTTGTGTGATTTTATCAGGTACAATTTTGAGGTTTTCAATCTTTAAAGTAGAAGCAATATCAGATGCACCTTTTGTTATTACTGCAGCAGTTTCCACATCACCAGCATATACAAGAACGTTTTTAATGGGCGTATTAAGAGATAACTTGTTTTGTGCTTTGTCATTACGAATTTCCCCTAAAACAGCAATAATTAAATCACCTTGTTTTTCTATTTCCGCACTTACAATAGACGAGTCGTATTTTGGCCATTCTGAGACATGTATACTCTTGTAACCATTGCTGTCAAGATACATGTACTGATAGATCTCCTCGGTTAAGTGTGGAGCAACTGGCGCAAACAATTGTAGTAAACGGTAAAGCACCCTATATAGAGTATACTGTGCAGCCAATCGGCTTTCGTTTCCATGAATTTCAGGGCGATAAAGACGGTCTTTTATGGCTTCTAAATAATAGTCACAAACAATATGCCAAGTAAAATTACGTATATCTTCAACAGCAATGTTAAATTGACATTTTTCAAAAGATTCTGTGACTTTTTTTGTCAAGTTTTCAGTTTTGCTAAGTATCCATTTATCAAGCAACTGTAACTCGACACTTAAAGCAGCTTTTGGAACATAGTCTTCGAGAAGTTGGTTTGCAAACACAAATGCATTCCAAAACTTGTTTAGAAAACGTTTACCATATTCAACATCTTGAATACGATAAGGAATGTCTGAGCCGGTTGCGCCTCCACCCGCAGCCCACTGTCTTATTGCGTCAGCACCATTTTTGGCAAGAGCTTCAGGTGCAGCCACATAATTTTTAAGCGATTTACTCATTTTTCGACCGCCATCACCAAGAACCATACCATTTATAAGAACACTGTTAAAAGGGCGTTCGCCAAACAATGCTAGATGACGCACCATAAGATAATACGCCCATGTGCGAATGATGTCGGTTCCAGAGGGATGTATGCTTGCTGGAAACAGTCGTTTCCAATCTGACCGGTCAGGCCAACCAGCATGTACAGCACACGTAATTGAACTATCCATCCAAGTATCCATAACATCTTGCTCGCCACTAAAATCTGAGCAACCACATTTCGGACAACCATCAATTCGTGGGGCTTCCAATTTAGGATCAATTGGTACCCATTCAAGTTTAGCTACAATAATTTCGCCACAACTCTTGCAATACCAAACAGGAATAGGCGTAGCAAACAAACGCTGGCGGCTAATAACCCAATCCCAATCAAGGCTCTTAGCCCAATCAATCAAACGGTTCTTCATATAATCAGGATACCATGAAATCTCAACAGCATTCTTTTCAACAACCTCAGATAATTCCATAGTTTTCATAAACCACTGTTTACGCTCAAGAATTTCAACAGTAGTTTTACAACGTTCACAAACACCAACTTCGTGCTGTATTTTTTCAGTTTTCTCAAGCAATCCAGCCTCAGTTAAATCAGTAACAACAGCAACACGTGCCTGATTCAGATACAAATCAGCATATTTACCGCCTGCCTTAGTTATTTTGCCATTTTCACTAATAAGTTGGATTATAGGAAGTTTATGTTTTATGACAGTTTTAACATCATCTTTATCGCCGTAAGTGCAAATTTGAACCGCACCCGTACCAAAATTCATATCAACAGTCTCATCAGCAATAACAGGAACCTCACGGTTTACAAGCGGCACCAAAATTTTTCTACCAACATATTTACCATAACGCTCATCATTAGGATTAACTTTGACAGCTACACATGCTGGAATAAATTCAGGACGTGACGTAGCAATTAAAAAACATTCATCTGAATTCACTAATGGAAATTTAATATAATGCAAGTTGCCGTCTTTTTTAACGTGATCAACTTCCGCATCAGCAATAGCAGTCTCATCACGAGGACACCAATTAACAGGATGAGTACCCTGATACATGTAACCCTTTTGATAAAGCTGGATAAAACTAAGTTGAGTACACCGCCAATAGTTAGGATCCATAGTACGGTATTCAGTAGTCCAATCAATGCTGCTACCAAGTTTAAGCAGACCCTCTTTCATCATAGCAATGTATTTCTCAACAAGAACCATACACATGTTACGAAACTGATCAGTTGGCATATCACGTTTACGAATATTGTTAGCTTTCTCAACTTGAATTTCTATACCTAAACCGTGACAGTCCCAACCCTGTGGAAAAAGTACATTATAACCCTGCATCCGTTTAAAACGTGCTACAATATCAAAATACGTCCAGTTAAGAACATTACCCATATGGAGTTCCCCTGAAGGGTAAGGTGGAGGAGTATCAATACTAAATGGTTCACGAACAATATCATTCCAATCATAATGATAAAGTTTCATTTCTTCCCATTTACTCTGCCACTTCTGCTCAATCTCGGCAAACTTGTAATCTTTAGGCATAGACTGCATGAACATCAAACCAAATGTAAATTACTAACTTTAACAAACAAAAAGCACCTAAAAACATTACTCCTAACTTTTCTTTTGAACATATTAACATTCACATTTTCAACTCAAAAAACATGTTCAATTTTTTATCATTAGAAATCGCAGAATTTTTGTAAACGAAAAGCAAACCTCATTTAAAAAAAGAACAACCTGATAAATAATGTTAAAAAATGTTTATTTTTTGTCTATAACTGGGGCTTTTCGCCGTTTGTCCCATAGATGATGCAGTGCCAGTATTGGATGATGTAGTAATAAGCGTGGTCCTGAGTAACTCATGATTTTATGTGCTTGCTGTTTCATGTCAGGCTTGTAACATTGTATTGTACATTTACCACAAACACTTTTTTTGTCTTGAAAAGGACATTTATCTAATCGCAGAAACGCATAATCTTTAAATTGTTTACATTCAACACACAATCCGTTGTTAATTTTGTGATGAGCTTGACAGTAGATATCTATCATATAGGTAATGGTTTTTTTCTCACGTACCATTCGTTTGTGAGTTAAATTTGGAGGTTGAGGTTTCATGGTAATCAATCAAATGATTAAGAATTTTTATAAATTAAGCTTTACCCTTATAACATAGTTTTTAAAAATTGAGTTAGAACAAATAATACACAATACAACCCACAATATTGATGTAGAACAAAAAATCTACATCAGACTGTGCAAAAACAAAGATATTTTCACAACATAAAACTTAATTTCCAACAGACTTTCAAACCATTTTTTCCATACGTCCATAACCCACTAAGTAATTGTTTGATAAAGAATTTTCCAGAAATTTTTATGTACACTATTACCTTGAAAATTTGTGAAAAAAAACAAAAACACAAAAAAACAAAACAACTACACAACAAATCAAACATGAACTAGTGTTAATCATTCTCTCCAAAAAAAACATACCTAAAAAACTAGTGCGTTATGGACACATGATTTTTTTGTTTTTTGTTTTTGTTTGGTGCTTGGTTGTGGAAATTTTTTCATGCATTTGTCATAGAGACATCGTGTTAACGTGTGATTTTAGCTGTTCGTATTGCTTCAAGACATGCTTTAGCTTCGCTATTGTTTTCAAAGTAACGCCTTACTGGCTCAAGAATGTTACCAAGTTCTGTAGCAACACCAAATTTCAAATCCATTGGATGTAATTTACCTTCAACATACATGGTTTCAAGCTCTTGGTAACTTTGAAAATCAATGTTTCCACCAAATTTAGTTGGACGTTCAACTGTAAAAACAGATTTTTCGCGAAAAATTATGTATTTACAAACATCCAATACAGGATTATGTTTAACAATTCTTTCAGGACAAAAAGCTTTACTCAATTTCTGTTTAATCACTTCAGGCTGATCATAAATAAACACACACGTATCAGGTTTACTTTTAGACATCTTTGCACTAGCTATAACTTCTTTTTCTTGTCCCTCAGGAATTGGCCACACATTAGGCTTAGCTAAACCTTGTAATAAGTGATGATGAACACAAACAGGTTTCCAGTGACCAATTTTTTCACCAATTTCTCGACCAACCATATTAGCTTTACGTTGATCCATACCAAGTTGACAAATTTTAACCTCCATTTCAAAAATATCTGCAACCTGCATAGGTGTATAAAGATAATCTGAAACATAACGAGCTTCACCTTCCTTTCTACCCGCAATTTCTAGAGTGCGAATTGTACGTGCAACCGTAAGCTCTTTAGAAATTTTTAGAACCCTAGCCCAATAATCAATACTTTTGTAGAGTTCATCATAGTAAATAAATTCAACTTTATCCACAGGAACACCAAGCGCAATCCATGAATGCCTAAACAAGTCAGCAGCTTTACGAATAAGCGACAAATCGCCACCAAGTTTATTATTTAAATAAGCATGCCAAGAAGCCAAAAAAACTTTGAAACGTATACCAGCTTCAACAAAATCCTTCATTTTATAGGCACAAATAACACCTGTTCCCAAATGAACAAGACCAGACGGTTCCCACCCACCATAAGCCACTGGATGATCTTCAGTTTCAAGCAAATATCTTAAATCGTCAACTGTTACAACCTCTTCTGTTGGAGGTCTACAGATGAGCTCAATTTTTCTTTCAATATCCATGTACAATTCACGACTTAACTTTTGTTAGTTACTATCATATTTACTTAAAAATAAATGGGTTTGCATGGAAAAACAAAAAATATAAAATTGATTACGGGCTGTGTCTCCCAACGTAACCTAACACTTAACCTCATAGCTGAGCGTCGCTTTAAGCTTGGATAAGCTCTCTCGGCGTGGGAATTTTGGTTTCGCCCGATGTCTTGCCTGTCCCGTAATTGGGTAGAACTTAAGCGGTCATAGGTGCAAGCTTTATTGTTCTTGCGTTCCTCTGTTAAGTCCGTCGTTACGGGTGCTCATCTATGGCAAGACAGGAAAATAAACAACGGTTATTTGTTAAATGTTGCGCTCTGTTTAACGTGTAAGAACATGTGTTTTCAAATTCCGTTTACATGAACATAATTATCGTCTGTAAAAGGAAGCCTTTATGTTTTTCTCTGTTATGTTTTTTTAGTGCGAGGCAAAAATATTGTCGAGTGTTAAGGTAACTAAACGTGCAAGTACTATTGAATACGCGATTCGCGATGTTATAGTGCACACTAAAGATTTAATTAAAAACGGTAAAAAAATTTATTACCTAAATATTGGGGACCCTGCAGCATTCGACTTTAAAACGCCTGCAAGTTTCAAAGAAGCATTATGTAATGCTATTGCTAAAGAAGATAATTATTATTCACCCTCAGAGGGACGCCCAGAACTCAGAGAAGCAGTAGCAAATAAAGAGAAAAAAATTAACAATGTAGATATTACACCAAATGATGTCCTAGTTACGGAAGGGATCTCAGAAGGCATTCAAATGTTACTTGGAGCCATCGTGGATCAGGGAAACGAAATTCTTCTTCCAGGCCCAGCATATTCACCATACACTTCGTATACTAAATTTTTTGACGGCATACCAATTGCGTATGAAACCATAGAAAAAGAAAACTGGCAACCCAACACAGATGACCTGCGAAAAAAAATTACTGAAAAAACACGAGCTATTGTAATCATAAACCCCAGTAACCCAACAGGCGCAGTTTATGACGCAAAAACTATCAAAGAAATTCTCGACATTGCAGGTGAACATAACCTGCCTTTAATCAGTGATGAAGTTTATGACCAACTTACCTATGATAAACACTTTATAAGTGCTGCTAACTTGACTACTGATGTACCAGTTATTGGATTAAATGGTTTTAGCAAAGTATACCAAATGACAGGCTGGCGACTGGGTTACATGTACTTTAAAGGAGAAGGCAAACAATTAGCTGCATTAAAGGATGGTGTAGAAAAAGAGTGTCGAATCCGCATCTGTGCTAACACGCCAGTTCAAATAGCGGCAACTGCAGCTTTAAATGGTCCACAGGATTTTGTTAAAGATATTGTTGAACGGTTAAAGCAAAGACGGGACTTTAGTTGGAAACGTCTAAATGAGATCGATGGAATAAGCACCACCAAACCAGAGGGTGCATTTTACATTTTCCCGAAAATTGAAGGTGTTGGAGCGCACTGGAGGACAGATAAAGATTTTGTTGTAGAACTTTTAAAAGAAACAGGTGTTTTAATTGTGAACGGGTCAGGTTTTGATCCAGTTTACGGCAAAAATCATGCGAGAATTGTTTTCTTGCCGCCAATTGAAGAGCTTGATATAGCATATAATGCCATAGAACAATTCATGAAAAAACGTAAAAAAAATGTTACTATAGGTTAGCGAGTTAAAATTTTGATTACTACGTAGATGATATGAGCCTGTAAAAAATAATTTTCGCCACCATTTACACACAATTTCACAAGTTATAAAAAGTTCAACATACAATTTTATCTAATCATCTTTTAACAAAAAAATAGATTTAGGCAACCTCCGAAAACTCACATTTTTCGCTTCAAATCAACAAAAACAAAATAAATACAGCAGTTGCAACATATAAATTTCCTACTTTATCTTCTATTGATAACTAAGAGGCTTTCAAAGGTTGTCTGTAATAGCTATAAATAATCTATAGGCGACCTTCGAAAACCTGTATTTTTCCAAAAATCACATACCAAAAACCGCGCGTCTATATTGCTTAGTTTTCTGAAATGGAGTTTTCGGAGGCTACCTATTAGTTTCACTCTTGCGTTTTTAGATTTTTATTCCTTGTGTTGGATCGGCAATTATCTTTTGGAATTCAGACATCAACTTTTTAGTAACTACACCAGGTTTACCATCACCGATTACACGTTTGTTAACTTCACGTATTGGAGCCATTTCCATCGCAGTTCCAGTAAAGAAAGCTTCGTCTGAAGTGAACAACATAAACGGTGTAAGGTTAGTTACAGTAACTTTTATTTCAAGTTTTTTTGCTATGTCAATAACAACTTGAGCAGTTATACCTGAAAGCGCACCTGTTGAAGCAGGAGGAGTAAAAATTTCGCCGTCTTTGACAATGAACACGTTTTCGCCAACACCTTCTGCAATGTAACCATTGTTTTCAAGACATATTGCTTCGTCAGCACCATAAGCATTTGCTTCAAGTTTTGCTACAATACTGTTTAGGTAGTTAAGAGATTTGATTTCGTGTGTTGTTGCGTCAACAGGATTCCTTCTAACCCAACTAAATATAGTAGTTATGCCAGTTTCTTGTGAATCACTAGCTTTGCATTGAATTGTGTCAGCAATAACAATAACTGAAGCATTAGGACATTTCAGCGGGTTTAAACCTAAATCACCAATTCCTCTTGATACAACAAGACGAATATACGCATCTTTCATTTTGTTTTTGCGCAGTGTATCAATTACAGCTTGAGTCATTTCCTGTTTAGTTAATGGTATGTTTAACATGATAGCGTGTGCTGAATGATATAGCCGGTCAATGTGTTCTTTTAGTTTAAAAACTAGACCATTATATGCGCGTATGCCTTCAAAAACGCCATCTCCATAAAGGAATCCATGATCATAAACAGAAATTTTAGCCTCTGATTTAGAATAAAATTTGCCATCTATGTAAATTTGAAGTTCGTTATCCATATCGTCTCTCACTTCTTCTTTTTTCCAAGTTTTTGTTGATCAATATTGTTATAGTTTATCACAGTGGTACGCATTCATTTATGTTTCTGGTTTGTTAACCGTAGAATTGTGGACGTTTTGAAAGATGCATTGGTAAAGGCAAAGGTTTGTATGGTTTACCAACAATTTTTTCAGAGACTTTAGAGACAAGTTGTTCAACGGTTAAAGCTTCCTGTTTACCCTTAAATTCACGGATACGTACTGACAGTGTACCTGACTCGATTTCTTTTTCGCCTACAACAATGATGTATGGAATCCATTCTTGTTCTGCTTCACGGATTTTCTTTTGTAGTGTAGAGGCAGAATCATCAATATCAACACGAATACATTTGTCAGTGATTTGTTTAGCTATCTTTTCCACGTTGTCAAGGAATTTATCGGAAATTGGAATTAACCGTACTTGAGTTGGTGACAGCCACATGGGCAACATAGGTGCTTTTCCAGCCATTTGTTCAAAGTATGCTTTTTCAAGTAACGCATAAATATCGCGTTCGATGGCACCACTTGGACTACAGTGTAGAATCAATGGAAATTGTTTTTCACCTTTTTCATCAACATATGTAATTCCATAGCGTTTGGCGTTTTCGACATCAATCTGGTCAGTGCTAAGAGCAGCAGCTTTACCTTGATTGTCAACAAAGTTTAGATCCCATTTCAAAGCGAAATAAAAGAAACGTTCATTCCAAACTTCAGCTAAAATTGGTTTACCAAATTTCGTTGCTAAAGATGCAATGAATTCTTTATGTTCAGCATAAAAGTCTTTGGTGAATCGCATAGCTATTTCATAGTCGTCTTTAGCTAAACCAATATTATCAAGTACATCAATACAAAGGTCAAAACGTGTTATGAATTCTTGTTTTGCTTGTTCATAATCTGCACAGAATGCATGACAATCAGGCATAGTGAATGCTCTAAGACGTTTTAAGCCTACGACTTCACCGCTTTTTTCACGTCTAAAACTGTAACGTGTGAGTTCGAAGAGTTTTAGAGGTAAATGTTTGTAACTAATTTGTGCATCGTGTGCCATTAGAAATTGTCCGAAACATGCTGCAAAACGTAGGAAGAGTTCTTTGTCTTCGGATTTTAGTACATATTGGCGTGCTGGAAATCGATTGAGATAACTTGCAAGACTTGGATGGTTGAAGTCATACATTAATGGTGTTTCAACTTCCATGCCGCCATATGCTTGTACCCGTGTGGTAATGTATTGTTCAAGTAAAGATTTTATCATACGACCTTTGGGGTACCATCGTACATTGCCAGGATCACTACCATGTTCATAGTCAGCAATCTCTAAACGTTTCATCAATGGTACATGTGGTGGCATAACTGTAACGGCACGTGTTTTTTTAATTTCATAATTTACAAATTTTTGCAAATTAGAGTTACTTTTAAATTTGAATTCTTCAACAGGCACCAATAAACCATCAACCTGTAGAATATGCCAAAAAGATTTGAGGTTGTCTTCCGCTTTAAGCGCATCTGAAACGGTTTCTTCATCTTTTTTATCTTTACATACACTCGCATTTTCTGTCTGAGTAACTGATTTTAGTGCTTGAGCAGTATAAGTGCGTGCTTGTTCAGCTAAGGGATGTCCTTTAATGGATATTGTGAATTGTTTATTCCAACCAAAAGGTGCACGATATGTTTCTATATTTTTTTGTTTCGCATAATTTTCCATTTCCTTTATTACACTAAAAGCTTCAGAAGGTTTAGAGAGATTACTGCTTAAATGTGCAAAAGGATAAATAAGTATTTTATTTACTTTCAACCGGCCTAAGAAAGCACGTACATCATTAATGGCTTTCTGCGAAACTTCAACTGTATCACCTTCTTCAACAGACGTAAACAAAACAACTACTTCTTCAATATGAACCTCAGTTTTCTCTACTTCCTCTGCCTGCGAAAGCTCTTTCTCAACGGGTTTATAAGTTATAAAATCAGAGTGTAACTGTAAAATCCGCATTAAACAACCTTCTACATTCCATGACGCCATTTATCAAGAAGCTTATCTTTCTTAGATTTCTTTTTATACTCCTTATAATGGTCTTTACACAAATAAGCACGTTTATCAATACTAATTTTTAATCCAGCAGCTTTTACTTTATCAGCTGAAATTGAACGCTCAGCTTCATTACTACAGCCAGATACACTACAACTTTCGCCTTTATCTATACGCCCCACAATAGTACGCCTCAATTTTAATTATTTACATAACTACATGTTTTCTTTACCTAAATTCTTTTTCATACAAAATCGCAGCTCGCCTTAAAATTTCCTGCTTTTCCCCAAAAAAAGTAGACCCCAAACCCTCAACAACCATAGAAGCCGCCGCAGAACCCACAGAAGCACACCACAACAACTCCTCACCCTTCAAATACTCTGCCAAAAAAGCACCAATAAAAACATCTCCTGCACCTGTAGGATCAACAACCACCGAAGGCTGACACGCAGGAACACTATAACAAGCACCATCAACAAACAACAACGAACCCTTAGCACCCATAGTCACAATAACAATCTTTACACCAACATCATGCACCACCTGCACAGCTTTATTCAACTCAGATAAACCAGTCAAAACAAAAAGCTCATCCAAAGACACCTTACAAACATCAACCAACCCCAAAACACGATTATCCACCTGCAACTTCAAAGACACATTACCATTTTCATCAAAACGCCGCAAAAACCCCTGAGGGTCAAACGACAAAAAATCACAACAACCTTTCAAATATACCATAGTATCATAACTAATTTCATCAGCTATAGGTGCAACATGCACAACCTTAACACGCAAATCAGAAGGTATATCATCAAAACCAATCGGACAACCCTTACGAACTAACTTTAACACCCGCTCAGAAAAATCGTTATTATAACAAAGCTCAAAACTAGTTGTCAACTCTTGCGGATAACGCTTCACCATAGAAACATCAATACCTTTCTCACGCAACCGACAAAAAAAAGTTTCAGGAAAATCTCTACCAACACGAGACACAACTGACACAGACTCCTCAAGAGTCCTCACCGCAAAAGACGTATAAACTGTTGCACCACCCAAATTATGAAAAAACCTATCCCCTCCAGGCACAACAATCGAATCCAAAGAAAAACTACCAACAACACAAACACTACTACTTTGAAACACCATTTAACATACCACTAAACATTAACTAAAACTCACATATAAGACGTTAGCCTTAATTATTACCTTAATAGTTTTACTGGCCTAGTTACGTAATTTTTGTGTTTTTATACAACAAATTTTAACCATTTAGCAGCAGATTTATTCAGTTTTAGTATACAAAAATAATAAAGACAGAAATCTATAGAATTACCCATTATCATTCACCAAAAACAACAATCAATAACAAACAAAAACTATAGTAAAAAAAATTATGAAGAGAGCAGAAGAATTGCTTTTGCCAAATCTCCCCCACATTCTTCAAGTGCCCCTTTAGCTTTTTCAAGACTTTTACCCGTTTGATCAGCTACAAGCTGTACATCTTCATCAGTAAATAACGGTTTTGCCTGAGCTGACGACACAAACACGCTAGGAGCCTGTTCAGATACTTCACCACCAATAATTTGATACATTTTTTGTCCCTGAACCTGTAAAATCGCAACTTCAGGCTCATCAATCACTATATCTTTTGAAGCTGTTCTTATGACAACTTGAGTAACATCTTCAACACTATCCATATTCATACCCATACGTTGCATCATACGTTTTTGTTCACGAGGATTCATACGCCTATTCATACAACACACACTTCAACTACAATGTAACTTCAATAGAAACTCATAAACTTAACTTATCCACAAACTACAAACATAGTTAACATATTCTAAAGTCTTCATCTGTTTAAACATCATGTAAACTTTCGTCCACACACATAACACTTACCTTAACCCACAATTTAGTGATAATCCGAAATACCTAAAAATAACTTGTTGTAAACAATGTCAACAAACTATCTTTTTAAACTTGAAAAAATAACTCGACAACAAAATAAACAAAAACAACCCCAAACACAACAACATCATCAAACTATCGACAGTTAAAAAACAGAATTACACAATTTAACAACATAAAAACCCAACTCGACTAAACCAAAACCAAAACCAAACTACATAATAAAGAAAAAATAAAACAACTCTACACCCCATACACAACAATGAAAAAAACACAAATAACAACCATACCCAAACACTACAAACAACAAATAACAAAAACCACATCATACATTGACCAAACCATCACATCCACAACCAAACCCAACATATACTACCCAGAAAAAATAACAAAAACACATAACACCAAAAGACATACAATTATTTAACTATAGGTAACCTCCGGAAACCCACATTTTACCTCTAAATATGGAGTATAATAGCGTTTCAAACCATGTTTAGAAGGTTTTCGGAGGCTGTCTATAAAACTTTCAGCAACACTACGCTATGCCGATGCACTTACATCATTTGCACTAAAAAACATTAAAGTTACTGACGTACCGCTCTAACAACACCTGATTAATCAATGATAAATCTCTGCTAACTTCTTCCATACCAAGAGCACAAATAATCGACACCAAATCTTGAACAGGCACAACATTGGTTTTTATTGCTTTTTTAGCTTCCAAAATATCCACCCATTTTTCATTAATACACGTTGGCAATATGTTCATGGAGTTTATGCTATCAAATGCTACCTTTATAACTTCATCATCTACTAAGAAAATAGAGATGGGCGTAGATACAGTGTTAGAATAAGAATCCCATAGAGCTTGATAGTGACTAATGTTGCAGTTTGGTAAATTAAGAGATTGTAACGTATCGATCATGAACTTTACTCTCAGATTTGAGGGCGGATGAGTAACGCTTATTCTATTTGGTTGACCATTTAACACAATTAACATAAACTGCAAAAGAAAAGCAGGCCCCATAAGCCTTACAGCAAAACAATCCGATATGAACTCTGGAATCCAGTTGCTCGCCCAAATAAATTTTGCCTGTTCAAAATCGTTTTGATTTACATTTGGCGGTTTGTTTTGATGTAGCTTGTTTAGTACGTTAGAGGTAACATTTGGAACTATATTCTGTTCATTTTTATTGTAGAAAATGTGCCCAATTTCATGGGATAGCAATACTGATTTTTGCAAATTTTCCATTTCCGAGTAGGTACCAAAAATCACATGTTTACTTTCAGCCCAGTTAATAGGTAAACAAGCATAATTTTCCCCAACTATCGTCATTACATAATCATCCATCTGACCAAGTTTTAGGATATCAGAAACAAAAATTTTCAACAAGTTATGATATAATTTGGTTTCAGGGTTTTGTTTTTGATTGTTCCAAACTGGAATTAAAGGAAGAAATGTATCTATGCCTATTATAATTCTGTTTTCAATATCTTCATAGTTTCTCAGTATCGCCGCAAGAAGTTTACGTTGTGCGTTTCCTTGGATTGGGCATAATTGATTAAAATGTGTTGCTTGTACAAATTGAGTAAATTCTGCTTTCGCTTGTTCGACTCTGTTACGCAGTGAACCAATCAAGTTTTGCAGCGGCATAGTATAACTTGATAAAATTTCGTCTGGTGATTCTATCCTGTTAATTGCTTGTTGAGCAAACGTTAATTTTGACAGCAAATCATCTGCTTTTTGATCTAGCAAGTACTTCATGTTATCTTGCTTCTACCATGAAAATGTTAACTTTTGAAGTGATGTTTGAGGCTTTTTCAGAGGCTAAATTTGCTATTATTTCCAGAAACTCTTCTGCTTCTTTGGGGATGACAACTTTACTATTCTTAAAGTCCTCCAACTCTACAATGGAGACTTTAAGTAGCTTTTTAAGTGCTACATGACTGCTTACTTTTCTACCCTCCGAAAGAACATACAACACATATAAAGCCTCAGTAGAAAGCGTTTGATGCTCTTCTCTCGCCTCAAGTGCTTGAGACATAACTTTCAGTAGATTAATCCCTCTATTTATCTTTTCTACATGAACTTTATCAAGAGACTGCTTATTTTGCCGTGCAATCCCTGCAAAATGTATACCTATAAGCGCATCATTTGCTATCTTTGATGCATCTAAGAAAATTTGAGCATCCCTCATTAACTGCCACTGACGAGTCATCGTAAAGTCCTCTAACAAAAGATAATACCCATTAAACTCTTAAAATGGTTTTTAAAGGTTTGGATTAACTTATAACCCAACTTATCATTCATTACAACAAATAAAAAAGTTGTTGTACATATATGAACAATTTTTCGAATATATTGTCTAATGTAATTAACAAGTTTAGGCTGGGCAAGACCAAAACGGTTACTTGGTGTCAGTTATTTTTTAGCAGTCGCGTCTTTGAGAGATGACGACTACTTTGCTTTTACGCTAAAGTAGATAAGAAAAATTATCGTAAACACCGCCGCTTTAGCTAAAAACGCTATTTTTCTTCTCATGTGACCACCCCCTTCGGAGATGAACAAACGCATCTTTGTCCCACCCACAGTTATTATACCACATCTATAAAAATTGTCGAATAATTTTCTAACAAAAATCAGGTCATGCGTCAAAACAGTTTATAAACAAAAACACCACACCACCCACACAAAAACAACAAACACAACAAAAACAACCACAAAACACATACACAACAAAAACAAAAAAAACAACACCCCACACCACAAACACAACAACCACAAAAAAAACCCTCCAAATAAAAACACACAAACAAAAATAAAAATGTCCACAAACGGTAATGGTGCGTGTGATATTTCACGAGTTTTAAACATCAATCAAAATACTACCATAACCGCTTTAAAAAAACAAAAAAAACCGCCAAACAAACATAAATCCAAAATACACAAACTCAACCAAAACCATCAGAATACCCCCTTGAAATGAATGAAATGTAGGTAGAGTTTATTGCAAAAAACACTCTTGCTGGTTATAACATACAATAAACCATGATAATGAAGACAGTGTAGCTTATATTTTTGGCACATGAAAAAACGAAATTTTATAAGAACACTAAACTCTAATAAAAGATTTAAAACTAGATATAACTATAATATTTTCAAATGATAATTTTTTCCCACCGCGAAATCATACCAAGTGATATTTTATGTATTGATAAGCGAAATTCACAGCGTATTGAGCGTAAGCATTTGACATTTCATACAAGATTGAAGCATTTAGCTCGCAGATTTATTTGTTATTCTAAGTCTTTGGGGATGATATGGTTTTGTTTGGTTTGGTTATAAATGTGTTAGAATTTTATTGTTAATTATTTTGATACGTGATCCAAATAAGTGTGCTACATTAGATGAAAACTCTAAGTTTTAGTTTTTGACGTTTATACCGTGTCGTACTTTGACTGCTACACCTATTTTGAATGCACGTATTTCTATTGCGGAAAGGATTGCGCGACCAACGGCTAAGAGCTGTTTGTTTTCGTCAATTATGATGACTTCGTCCTTTGCATGAATTTCGTCATCTGCTTGGATAACGTGAACTGCAAAAACATCGCCGCCTGCTGCTATATATTGGGAAACGTTGTTTTGTAACATGACAAAAATTTTTGCTCCGGGAATGTTTTCAACCATGTTTTTTGCAGCTTTAAGACTTAGAGAAAGTAAGCCATCGGTAGGTCTAAGTGTAGCTAAACGTTCGTTGTTGAGGTTGATGAAGCGTATTCTGCCGGTTCGTTTAGAAAACTCGAAAGTTACGTTTTCTGGAAACAGTTTTTCGCCTACTTTTTTGCCAAATTGGTAGTCAGCTATGCTACGGATTTTGTCAAGGTTTTTGTTCATTTGCGGCTTCACCGTGATTAGGCCTATTTTGTTTCGATAAGTATAAACTTATCATAGTAAATAGTTAATTTAAAAGGTGAAGTATTGTGAGATGTGAAGTTTGTGGACGTAAAATTCACGGTGACCCCGTTCGGGCAAATATTGAAGGTGCAAAGTTAATTGTATGTACTGGATGTGCTAAACATGGTAAAGTTATTTATCCAGACGAAGAAAAACGTGTGCCAACATCACCCTTTTTAACAGTAACGTCAGGTTCAAAGTCTGCTTCAGCTTCAACCGCAACAACTACAACTGCAGCTAAAGCTAAAAGGCAGCCTCAGATGATGCAGAAAAAACGTGTTCTTGTCGCAAAAGTGGAAATTACTCAAGAACTTGTTGAAGGTTATGCTTCATTAATTCGTGTTACAAGAGAAAAATTAGGTTACTCCCATGAAGATTTGGGGTTAAAAATTAATGAACGTGCTTCAGTATTAAAACATGTTGAATTAGGAAAAATGGCGCCAAACAATCTGTTAGCCAGTAAACTGGAACGTATTTTAAAAATCAAGTTACTCATACCCATAGAAGAAGAAAAGCCAACCCCAACTCCAGTAGCAAATAAAAATCAGGAGATAACTTTGGGGGATATTATTGAAATTGACAGTACCAATCAGGCGAACACAAAGAATGAAAGCAGTACTAGTTCAAAGACGTCTTAACAGGGAAGCATCAACTCTTGAAGAGTTAAAAGCACTCGCACAATCAGCAGGATACACCATAGTTGGCACTATGGAACAAACTCGGCGTCCAGACGCAAGATACCAAATAGGTGCAGGAAAAGTTGAAGAACTTGTAACTTTGGTAAAAGATACAGGTGCAAACAAAGTAATTTTTGATAACTCATTGCGTACATTACAAAACTATAATCTTGCCAAAGCTACTAAAGTAGAAGTAATCGACCGTTTCCAGCTTATTTTAGAAATTTTTGTCCGCCGTGCCACAACAATAGAAGCTCAACTACAAATACAATTAGCAACACTTCAAAATGAACTTAGACACGCCAGAGAAAAAGTTCGCCTATGCAGAGGTAGTGAACAACCAGGATTTATGGGTTTAGGCGTTTATGAAGCAAACGTTTACCGAGACGCCATAAAACTACAAGTCCAAACAATCCTCAAAAAACTCGTAGCAATCCGTACAAAACGTGTCCTACAAAGAGAAAGACGCACAGAACTAGGTTTTCTACCAATCTCACTAGCAGGCTACACAAGTGCAGGCAAAAGCACACTTTTCAACGCCCTAACCCAAGCAGACAACCAAGTTGACCCATCACTATTCACCACACTCTCAACCACAACACGCATAATAGAATTTTTAAATCGTGAATTTTTATTAATCGACACTGTAGGCTTCATCGATCGCCTGCCAATCTCGTTAATTGAAGCATTCCATTCCACACTCGAAGAAACCATCTACTCCAAACTAATTATTCTAGTCATAGACTTTAAAGAACCACTCGAGTTAATTGAAAAAAAAATCAACATTTGTCAAGACACCATCAACCAACTAGGTGCCAACGATATTCCACAAATAACAGCACTAAACAAAATTGACTGTTTAAGCCCCGAAGAAATCCAACAAAAACTCGATGCAATAAAAAACAAAATACAAAATCCAATTTTGATTTCAGCAAAAAAACACACAAACCTTGACGCGTTAAAAACTCAAATTGTTCGAATGCTAGAAAATTATGTAGAAGGAAGTTTTTCATTACCTTTAACTGCAGAATCAATGCCATTTATTTCGTGGGTTCATGAAAAAGCAGAGGTTAAAAAAGAAGAATTTTTAGATGACCATGTGGAAATCAAGTTTGAAGTTAACCCTCAGATTGCTGAACAAATAAGAAGAAAAGTGGAAAAACTAAATGGGAAAAACACCTAATCAATTAATAGATAGTAAACAAAAAATTGTTGTACTACGATGGGGCCATCGTGTTCATAGAGATTCACGTTTAACTACACACTGTGCTTTAACGTCACGTGCTATGTGCGCATCAGGATTTATTCTTGCAGATGTTGAAGATAAATCAATAGAAAAAACTGTAAAAAGCATAACAAAACATTGGGGTGGCAATTTTACTTTTGAAATGGGAACAAATTGGCGTAGTGTAGTGCGTGATTGGAAGAATCAAGGCGGCATCGTAGTTCACTTAACAGCGTATGGAGAAAATATTCAAACAAGTAATGTGATAAGCCGTATACGTGAAACGGGTAAAAATATTCTTCTTTTAGTTGGTAGTCAAAAGGTTCCAGGAGAGTTTTATAGTACAGAAATTTCAGATTTTAATATAGGAGTAGGTAATCAACCACACAGTGAATGCAGTGCGTTAGCAATTTTTTTAGATCGATTTTTTGAAGGCATAGAGTTAACGGTAGAGTTTGAAAAAGCTAAAGTAAAAATTATTCCTCAGAAACATGGTAAAAATATTAAAGTTAACGAGGAAAAAACGTAAAAACTTTACCGAAGAGTTTTATGTATCAATGTAATAAATAATATTAGACATTAGGGAAAAACGTGTATGTTATCAACTATTGATGATGCAACTTTAATGAAGGTGGCTTCCGCACTTGGAGAAGAGGAAGCTGTTATACTTATTGAACATTTAAAAGTTTCAGACGAGACAACAGACGATGAAATAGCTAACAAAACAGCCATACGTCTAAATAGTGTTCGTAAAATTCTCTACAAACTTTATGATCACTCTTTAGTAAGTTTGCGTAGAACACGAGATCCCAAAACAGGCTGGTTTATTTTTCACTGGAAACTCCAACCAAGCCAACTAGAAGGTTTTATATTAAGCCAAAAACGTAGAGTGCTTGAAAAACTTAGTGTCCGCCTTGAATATGAAAAAAATCATGATTTCTATTACTGTTACAGTGAAGAATGCAAACGAGTTCCATTTGAAGAAGCAGTAGAAGTAGTTTTTCACTGCAATACATGTGACAAACCCTTAATACACTTTGAGAATGAACATATGATAAGTAAACTTTTAGAAAAAGTAGAAACTTTAAGGAAGGAACTGGGTGAATAAACAGCTTCCACACAGGGAGCAAGCTATCGCTATTTTACAAAAAAACAAATGCTCACCCGAAGTAATTGCACATTGTCAAGCAGTAGCTCTACTATCACTTGAATTAGCAGAAAAATTTAAAACAAAAAATTATCCTGTAGACGTAGAATTAATTGAAGCGGGTGCTCTTTTACATGACCTAGGCCGCGCTAAAACCCACAGTATAGATCATGCAGTAGAAGGTATGCAACTTGCACAAAACGAAAACTTACCTAATGCAGTAATTTGTATTATTAAACGACATGTAGGTGCAGGTATCACTACAAAAGAAGCTGAAGAACGTAACTGGCCAAAAGACAATTACATACCTCAAACATTGGAAGAAAAAATTGTTTGTTACGCAGACAAATGTATTAGCGGTATCAAACGCGTACCCGTAGAAGTAACAATTAATCAATTCTATGACAAAAAACTATACGATGCCGCAGAAAGAGTAAAAGAACTTTACAATGAAATAACCAAACTACTTGAGAGTACAAACAATTGACCATACTACTAACTTTATTTGCTAAAGTATACAATAAAGGGCAACTAAAACAAATAGAGGCAACCCTACAAACAACATTTGAAGACTTGGACGCCCAAATACAAATTATAGAAGCATATAATCGTTGGGTAAAAATAAAGATAACCGGTGAAGACGAAAATGTAGCAAAAAACTATATCGCCAAACAAATCGGTATTTGTCCAATCAATATTGACGAAATTACAATAGACACTAAACTAAAAGGGTACATCAAAAAAATAGGTTCATCTGAAAAACTATCAATAGATATAGGAATCACAGAACCAAACCCTGTTCACGTGCATATTCCACTCATCACACTACAAAATCAACTGTTAAATGGCAAAGAAGAGTCATTCAAAAAAATTGTTAAACTATTTGCATTAAGTACCGATTTGCCAATCAGCATCAGAGTCAACAACATATGTATTGTTGAAAATACAATTGAAGCAGAACTCTCACAAAACCAAGTAGAGATGTTTAAAAATTGGCAAAAATCATTGCTAGATAGGTTAATAATTTTAGGTATAACTACAGATAAAATCACAGAAATTTTAGAGCGCACACGACTAAACCGTGACGTTATCAACATAGAATCACTTGGGCTATTTGAACAAGTACTAACATGTAAATTAGGTACAGATGCAGCAGGACTCATTCCTCGAATAGGCCACTATATGCGCAATACAAAAATTTCAACATTTAATTCAAAAAATAACAACATACAATATTAAAAAACAATACAAAACAACACACACAGCATTAAAAAATTATATAGACACAAAAATTTGTTAAATACATTATTTAACCTAATTGTAATATTATTTGTTCAAAAAAATACAAACAAACCAATTAAAAACACACATACAACAAAAAAACCCTAAAACAAAAATCCAACAAAAACAACCCCAACACCAAAAACACTACAACCCAACTTCTAAAAACAACCACCAAAAACCCATACCAAAAAAACAAACAACACAACCACACAATACTCAACAAACAACATTTAAAAAACACCATTTTCCAAAAACCATCCAAACAAACACAAAAACACATCTTACAACACACCTACAACATAACTACCCCTTACACCCAAACTCATCAACACACATCTACCAAAACCACAAACACAAAATAAAAAAAGAAAAACACACCCTACAACAACAAAACCAAAACAAAAACACCCCTAAGAACCCACACCACCACCCCCAACCTTCCTACACCTAAACACAAAAACTAAAGCCACAACCTCCAACACAAACACAACAACATTAACAACAGTCCACACATCCACCAACCCCATC